>OGVQ01000142.1_pt1 | contig 13124 bp, 11 predicted proteins | sample 1575801 | NCBI WGS metagenome assembly OGVQ01 (sample SAMN07581550, study PRJEB24739) | freshwater metagenome | place: Singapore | collected 2015-04 | reverse complement strand
TACGCTACAGGAGATTTGCCCTCTTGGGCGATTGGCGATGCACTGAGCTTGCCGAAGTGTGTAAACCTGTCGTCTAACGGTGAGTCCGTGAATGTAGAATCCCCGCGTCTTTAGACCGGGGAGTGTCAATCGATTTGATTGACCGACTGATGGCTTTACCACCGAATCTGGATTTGAATTTCAAAACTGAATTGCAGCGTTTTGAGGATGACAAAAAAATGGCATACATAACAAGTATAGAGCGGTTAGGAATAGCGCAAACACTCCAGAAATCTATTGTTAAAATCATCAAAACTAGATTTCAAGATACTCCTTCTGAATTAGTGGAACAAATCAATAAAATGCTAGGAAAGTGAGTAAGGATTCAGGTGAGGTGATAAGATCCCCGACTTCTTTGATTGATTGTATTCGGAAAGGATAAATCTATCTTAGAAGTCGGGGATCTGGAAACAAGTGCTATAGCTGAATACTTACGAACGTGAACTAAGCAGCAGATAAAACTAAATTATTTAGTTGTAATTCAGATTGTTGAAATACAAAATTAACAGCACTAAATAATTTATCTAGTTCTTGAATTGTGTAATAAGTGCTATTTTTGGTCAATATATCATTTTCTAATTTACCAAATTGCCATGTTGCACCATTAGAGACAATACCAAAAATAATGATTTGATATTCTCCGTTTAATCTTTGAGCAGCAATCATTTCGGCTAAACATTGCGCCCATCCTGCTTCAAAGTTGTCTTGTTTGGCTTCTACTAAAATAAAGTATGGTTGGTCAAAAACAACTTTACCTAATGGGGAACGTTTGGCTAAAATATATTCAGGAAATCCTGATAATTTTTCATCATAATTTAATGATTGATGACTCCATAAAACAAAATGTTGGCGGTAGGTTTTCCAAATTTCTTTAAGGACGGGATAAATGAGATTTTCACAGATGGCAAATTCTGAGTTATCCACAACAGCATCCCGCATCATCAGTTCTAAATCTTCACGGAAATAGTCGGAGATATTAAAAGCAATTTCGCTAATGAAATTGTCTTCTGTGTAGGTAATTTGAAATGTTTTGAGGACTTCACCGATGGTTTTGTAATTACTGAAAGCCATGTTTACCTCTTTAAGTATTTGCTAAATTGGCAGTTATCGAATTAGTGGGGGGATTTTCGGTTAAATATGTAACAAGGGATTGAGTCCATTTTTGCTTAGATTCTTTACCATCTTTATAGCTGGGTAATTTATCTCCTGTTTTACTATTAACTAATTCTTGCAAATAGGTTAATAATTTTTCTGGGTTGTTATTAACATCAAGCCACCACATTTTATCTATATCTAGTTTAACAACTCCTAAACCGCGATAACGTCCACCACTAATTCTTAATGCGGTAATTGTTGTTAGTTTGCCTGTGATTTCTAGACGGTTTTTGAATGTGTCAGACTTATAATTATACCACTTAATTATTAATTGAGACGGAGACAACTAAATATATACTCAACAGATATTTCCCATTCTGTTAGAGAATTTAACACAGGTAAAATATCGTGATTTTGCTTAATTTCTGGTAATTGATTAGGTAAAAAAGTCATAATTAAACGTTCCTGTGGGTCAATCAACCAGCCTAATTCTGTACTATGTTTTAAACAGAATAAAATATTGTTAATTACACGGGTTGAACTTTGTTCAGGTGATAAGATTCCGATTGTCCAATTGGGAGGAGTTGTAAATTCATTTTGAATTTCTCCGTTATCATCAAGGGGAATTAATTCCCAATAAAAAATACTGATATCTGGAACAAGAGAACGTCCTCCAAAGGTACAACGCAATTCTGTAAATGCGCGGGCTATTTTTTTCGGTGTAGCTATTTGATTAATAGCAGGAGCTAAAAATGTTTGTACTGCACTGTGTTTACCTTTAGGCATGGGTTTTTGGTAGATGTTACTATCAATATATTCACTAGCTGGTTTTGTTTCTGGTAGTTTCAGGAAGTCTGTTAAGGAGATTAAGGTGGAAACGGGAGTGGAGGTCATGATGTTAGATTAAAATATTTAGAGTGAGAGTTACGGGTGATCATTTACACAATCATGTTCACCAAAGTGACGCATACGTAAAACTTTTACTTTTTTGTCAGGACTTACGCAACTGGCACATTGGTAGGGTGTGGTTCGGCAAGCTCACCAACCACGTCAGACTGCATAAATCCTGCAAATAAACAGATTGTTGATATCTGACGCACCCTACAACAGATTTTTGGTGTGACACTTGCGTAAGTCCTAATATTTTTCTTTTAGGTTAGCGCAAGGTTGAGCATGAAAGGATAGAGTGCTTGTTTTATTGCTGTTTCGATTTTCTCTGACTCTGTGGAAGCGGAAGAGGGATGTCTTGAAGGTGGAGTACGTCACTAATGGTTTCTCGTTGAAATTTGCGTGGGGGGTAGGTGGTCAGGATTTGGAAGTGTTCATCTATCATCAGTTCGGTAAGTTCATTGGTTTGAATATTGACTTGGAAGATGGTGGTTTCTGAGAGAAGTATCGAATTTATTTTTTCGGTGGTTTTGGTGGTCTGACTATAGCGTTAAAATTACCCCCTTCAGAATTTCCCTTTGGCTTTTTTTGAAGTTGTTGATCTCTTGTGATTGGTTTCTCTACATTGCTACTTTGACCTTGAGGTTCTTGAGGTTTAGTTTTAGGCTTAGGTTTAGGTTTCGGAGGATCAATAGAACTACCTGAATTTGAAGGTGAAGAAGGAGGTTGATCAATTCTGCGGTTATCTTCCCATCCTATTATTTGAAGTGGAGTTGGTAATACAGGACGTTCTTTATACTCATTGATAGTTTTGTCTCCATGTTTAGGTTTACCAATATGAAACTTCGTAACATTTCGTTGAATTTCCATATATCGAGTATTTTTTTCAATGTTGAGGGAATTATCCCAAGTCAACATTGCTAATAACATCTCAATTCTCGGTAATTCTGAAATAGTTTCTATTTCACCTTTGTTTTTACCTTTTGGGTAATCTTCTAAAGCAATGTTACTTAGAATATATTCTTCAAAGTTTTCAATAAAGTTTGCATATTTTTCACCGATAACTTCAGATTCTTTCAAGTGCCATTGAGTTTCGTTAAATAAATTTGTGTATCTCTGATGGCGATCGCTCAAATATAACTGAGGTTCAATTTTAATAGCTCCCATGCCCAAAGGTTTACCCATACCTAGTTTAAGACGATATTGTTTACCTTTATCTTCTCTTTGACAAATATCAATTACCCACAATAATGCACCTAATTCAACTTTAGTTAGATTTTCAAAATGAATATCAAATTTAAATGTGATTCCTGAATTGATTGGCTTAATTTTAGTTACTTGAGTTCCTGAAGCGTTATCACCTTCTAGATGTTGAAAATTAGGTTTCTTCCCTTTATGCCAATAAAGTTTATGTCCACGAATCACTGTTTCTGATTCTGGTTGACTAGCATAGTGTTTTAATTTGGCTTTGTCAGCTTCAGGATTATCTTTTTTAGGCTGAACTAAATAATGTTGAAAGCAAGTGGGTTTTGGTTCGCTAAGGATTTGAGGTGTGATAGTGTCATTAAAATTACCCTTATACCAAATACCCCTTTCATCGGCAGATTGATATTGAGCATCTGTTACAAATACTCTACTTGCACGTTGACGAATATTTTCAGGTAGTTCTTTTTTGTTATCTTTTTTAACCCAGCCAAAAATTGCATCTGCTAAGTCGATCAAGTCAATTTTAGAATTTTCCTTCTTACTTGTTAAATGTGTGGGAATAAAATCAGCAACGGTAGCAGCATATCCATTATCTTGATGAGTGTAAGGAATACGGAAATTAGGACTTTGACCAAAAAATACTACTTTACCTCCATTTTCGGGAGGATAGTAAAAAACAACAGAGCAATTTTCATTTAACATTCCCCAATCTTTACTAAAGGGAAATTCTTTTTGAAAATCAGTTAGTGCATTTCGATAATACTCTATAGCTCTTTCATCCAATCTCAATTTTTCTACATTTGAATCTGATTCAAATACTAAACAGTCAAAAACAAGGCAGTGATTTCTACGTGGGGAAAGTTTATCACTCTTATCTTGTTTCATATTTCCACTGGTGACAAGAACTCCTTTTTTCTGAGGATAAGTATTTGGTGTATCAACATCTGATGCAAAAAGCCTTTTAGCTCTATCATTGTAATCAATTGCTACTCGTCTATAACTTACGGCAATATACTGTGGTCTATAATCATATTCATCAAATTTTATTAATTCTTCTATCTCTAATTCTCCTTCTCTAACCCAAGCAAATGTTTGACCTTCTTCTTTTTTAGCTGGTTGTATATACCATCCTTCATGATCTTTTTTAAGATAACCTGCTTGAATTGTTTTGTTTCTTAAATTATCTACATATTTTTGATATTCTTTTCCTAAAGAGTCTTTATTCTGACTTACTGCTACTGCACGAAAAAATAATCGCTGATTATCAGCAACTTGATCTATTTTACTAAAAGTAATAATCTCTACTAAATTCCTTAACATTCCTCTCAAACTACTACCAGGAATTACAGGTTTTGTAAATTCTCCTAAAGGGTTAGTATAAAAGAAATTTGGTAAATCTTTTGATTCTGCTGATTCTGCACCACATTCAAACTCTTCTTTTGTAAATCCACATCTAATATAAAGAGGAGATTCAGTAGTTAAAGTACATTCAATTATGCCAGTGTAATGATTATTGCAATAAATATTTTTTGATGGTAGATAATCTGGGGATACTTCAACAACTTTTTCTGGTAATTCTACAAAATTATAGGGTGCGATCGCTTTCTTATGATTAGGAATGTTATCATTATGTCTAGGATTCATTTTTTAATCTCCTTATTTGTTAAATCAACCAAACGACTTAGATAAATTCGAGCAACACCTGAGTCATCAAAATCAATATAATGACGAACTATTAATCTAACTTTATTTTTGAGATTGCCATTTTTTTCTAACCCAATCTCTCTAAGAGGTACAGCGTGTTTTAGTCCCTGTGAAACATCCCATAATAAAGTAAATCCATTTTCATGATGCTTCCCGTGTGTTCCCCAAAGAATTTGACTTTCAGTAATATAATCATCCTCTATTAAATGTTCATCTTGAATTAAACGCGCTTTAAAACCTCCATCGGTTTTCCAAATCATCACTTCTGATTTATCCCCAAAAATACGACATTGTTGTAAAGTTTCCTTTCTCAAAGTTGGAAAATCGCATTCAGGAAATAATTTAACTGGTTCAGTAGTTGTAATTAATTTACCATTTTGAAATTTACCCCAAATTACCCCATCATCAGCATGAGCTAAAAGATATGTTAATTGATATTGTTCAGCTTGTTGTTTCAACCATTTTAGTAAGTGAAAATCATCTGGTATTTTCAAAGGATCACATTTTGGTTTTGGGATGGTCATTCTTTCACCTCCTTATTTAACTCATAAACAAAGTATTGCAAGTATTCAGCCGTATTATTGGCAGATTCAGGATCATCTTCTCTAATGATTAACGATTCATAATTGCCAGAAGATTCAATAATAAGTTTTCTTTTTTCTTGATTGCTTTTAATAGTAATTTCTGCTTTCTCTCCCTGTAATCTACCTCTACCAATACTGCTTGTACCTCCTACTGGTAAATCACCAGTCCATAAATCTTTTAGTAATAACAACAGTAACCCAATTTCATGATTTAGAGGATTACGTAATTCAAGATTTATTTTTAACTGTGTACCATCTTTAGGAAATATTGGCTGTTCATTGAATAATGCACCATGCAAAGTACCACCTGTAAAACGGTCAATAGCTATACGATTCTGTACTAAATCTGTATAGTTGTTAATTTCACTTTCATGAACTATTAAACGACTAGCTTTTGCTTCTGAAGTTTTGTTTTTAGATAAGTCTGAACCAAAGATGTCTTCAATAATACTGGTATGTTTACCAATTGTATTAATGATACGTTCTGCACGATGACGTAAAACTCCAGCTAGAGATGTACCAGATAAAACAGGTTTTAATTCTCCATTACGTCGTGATTTTAAATGTACTACGTCGGGTGCTTTATCACTGGATGCTTGACCAGAACGAATTAATAAAGGAGTAGCAAGGGTAAATGTAGCATCAATTTTACAGAACTCGCGCTGATCATCTTTTTCATCCAGAGATACATTTAATGCTTTTGCAATTGATTCATGAGTTGGATAATCAGGAAATGACTGCCAATGTTCAAATTTTAACCAATCTAATCTTTGTTGATAATCTGTTAAATCAAATTGCCAAACTTGCCATCCTTTCACATGACAACGGCCAAAACCGCGATGCTTTTTGATTCCTAAGCTGATTTCACCTTGTTCTAAACCTTGGAGTGCGATCGCTAGTCCTTTTAGTAAGCTAGGTTCATCAGATTCTTTTTCTATCAATAGCTCAAAACATAGAGGAAATTCTGTACCTGCTTGCAAGAGTTCTAAGTCATATTTTGCTTTATCTGCTGCTGTGCGAGTGACACTATCAATTTTTACACCATCTCTTAGTTCAGGTTGAATTATTTTACTACTAATTACATCATTAATAATGAGTGGACTTTGATCACCATTCTCATCAGTACGTTGTCCTCCAAATAATGAAAATTCATCACTGTTTTGGTATTCTCGTAAATAATTGCGTAATGCACCTGCAATAGATGAACCCATTAATAAGGCTTTATCTTCTATACTATCTCGTAATATTTGTAAATCAATATTCCCATCTGTATCACCATTTCCTAAAGAAGTTGGAGTATCTAATACTAATAATCCACGTATAATAATACGTTTACATATTTTCCGTTGATTACGGGTTTTAAGTCGGTTACAATCCATTAGTTTTTCTCCTTAATTGCTTTTTTAGCAAGTGCGATAATTAATTGAAGTGTATATTTTTCAAGTAATTTATTCTCTCTAGCTATTTCATCTGTAATTCTCCGTTCTATTCTTGCAACTGTAACTGTTAAATAATGTTGATTAGGAATCCAAACGCCTGGATTTTTTAACCATTCTTCTAGTTTTTTTCTGAGAGGTATATTGTTAATAAATGCCTTATCTAACTGTTTTTTTGCGTTTGTAGGTAAATTATCTAAAAGTGATAAAACCATATTACAATCACCAGTTGATAATGCTTGTCTAGCTACTAATTGTAATCTGGATAATTGACTATTAGTAATATTTCCTTGTATTTTGAAGTTTTCGTTTCCTATCTGTTTTAGCAAGGTTTGTTCTAGTTTTTGTTCTAATAATCTATCAGCCATTTTTCTAGCTATATTACAAGATAGATCATTTTCTAATGCTGTTTGCTCAGATGTTTCTTTATCAGGGTATTTTCCCCAAAAATCCTGTTCATATAGCCAATTAATAGCAATTCTCCCAAATCCTTCATTTCTCCGTTCACCAATACCTTGATTTTCTAATTGTTGAATTTGTTCTGGAGTTATATCATCAATATTTTCAAAAACAAATACACTTCCTGCTGATAATACAGGAACTTGAGGTACAGGAAGACCCCATTTTCTATTAAATCCACCAACTATATTACTACTAGCATAACTACATTTAGGTTTCAGTTTAGTATTTAATAATTTTTCCAATTCTTGAGTTAAAGGTGTTGGTTTTTTATTAGTATGAGATGGAGGGATTACAGAGTATTGTCCCCACTCATCACGTAAAATTAAATCACTTAATAAAGTGACAGTAAAGTTATCATGTTCAATACGATCAACACATGAAATATCAATTTCATTCCAATTACTTGTCAGTTTTAAATTTTCAATTTTTATATGTCCATAACCAGCACTTTGAGAACCACCCATCCAAATATTCAGTGATGAATTTAGTAAGTTATTGATTATTTTTGCATCAGTATCATTACTGCATAGGATAACAGCTTGGAATTTTTGACCAGCATCAATAGCTTCATATCTAAAAATTTTACCTTCACCTTTTGATTGTTTAGTTATCTCATTAATTTTAGTTTGTGTAGAACGTCCTTTTTGTCGATCACGTTGATTATGAATATTAATACGTCTTTTTTCTTCATACAAAACTATTGATTTACCTTTCTTGAAGAAATATTTTTCACCTATAAATTTAGGTGCTTCTAGTTGATCTTTATCTTGTTCAATACTTAGATCATAAATTTTGATTTGACGTGAATTTTCATCTATTCTCGCGTCCTTATCTTTAAACCAAGAGAGAGGTACAGGTAAAGTTCGTTTTCCTTCATGGCTGATTAAATAGGCATTCAAGTATTGAGTCTTACTAGAGTCGAAAAATAACCTTTTAATTTCATCATTATTCAAATCTAAATCTGATATTTGACGCTCTTTCATATAACATCCAATAATTGCACCCCTAATCATACTGCCAGGAATAAAACTATAGGATACATCACTATTTGGATCACCCTGAAAAGACGTTGCTAGTAATGGTTGTTGTGTATGTAATGAAAATATAATAGCTTTCATTTAATTCTCTCCTGAAATTGTTGCAAATAAATTTATATAGTCATGGGTTATATTCTCACCTGAACTATTATGTAAAGTACATCGTACACGCCCACGTCCTCTATTTCTTCCGCTTCCTATATGTCTAAGAGCTAGTGTACCTACTGATAAAAGTGATAAAATTTCATTGTTTGGTTCACGTTGAAAGTGTAACTCTGCGGTAAATTCTAAATCTCGTATTACTACACGAAATGATCTTAAACTGCCCTCAACAGATACTCCAGATTCATCATTAATTGCAGTTTGGCGGCGAATTGTAGTTAATGAATCTAAAACTTCTTGAGTAGTTAAAGTTGGATACTTTTGGTTAATTTGCCATCCTACAGCTTGACGTAAATCATTTGGTAAACAAGCATCTCCTACGTGCATAATTCCCATTTTGTTTAAATTACTACCGGGAACACCAAATAAATTACAGGCTATATTTTCCCAAAATAAACGGTTTTGCTTAGATAAAATTGTTGAAACTAAATTATCACATTCCTCACTTAATAAACCTTTCAAAGTTCGTCCCTGTAAATATGGAAAACCAAAAGCATCATGTTGTACTTCTTGGTCAATTAAGCCCGCAACACCATCACCTCTACCAAAGGTTGTATCACTCAATAGTTGAATTTTTAATTGATATTTATTCATTTATTCCCCCAGAGAGATATAAAAATCCATAGCTTCTATTGCATCGAAATAACCACAATATAAATTATTTCCCTCTCCATCTAACCAAGCCTTTTCACCTTCAATACCAGATTTTGAATACTGTGGTAATTTGGATAGATTATAACTTTTTAAGAAATATTTAATAGCATCATTAGAACCCTGTCTTAAAATTTCTCTTAAAGCCATGACTTTATTTTTACGATTTTTCCAATCTTCTCCTTCTTTAAATTCTCTAATTAATTTTGTTATAAAATCCCAAGTTCTCCACTCACTATAATGAGCATTTAAACGCACGGGACGCATTGATAAATATTGAAGTTTATTATCAATAATAATCTGATACTCACGCTGACGAATTTAAGAGATTGAACCGATTAAACCACTTGCTGCTAAATGCCAATCAAGAGCAGAAAAATAATCAAGAGAATATTTTTTTCTGGAATCTTTAACAAATTTCTTAGCTTCACCACATAATTGTTCACTAATTTGATATGCTCTGGCAAAAGGATAGTGGGTTTTTACTACAGAAATTCCTGCACAAGCTGTTAAAGGTTGATTATCAGATACAATTTGCTTTTCAAATTTTTTCAGAAATAAAGCTGCTAATTCAATACCTAGTCTTCCTTCGCAAAGAAAAGTAATATCATCACCTCCATATACTAATGGGCGAAATGGAAGATAATATTGAGTATTGAGTTCAAATTCTCCTAATGTACCTATAACTTTTCCTTTTTGAATCGCATTCATAAGAGATTCAGATACAGCTTTTAGTGCATTTAATCCTGCTTTATCAACGCTATTAGAAAATGCTCGAATAGTATTAATATACTCTCGGTTAATTTTGCCTTTACCCTGTTCCTGAAATCTATTTCCCATTCCATTGCCATCAGCATGAACAATTGCTACATAACTAGATTTATTCTCTGTCCTACCTAAATGATCTGTTCGATACGGAAATTTATAAATATTTGGATCAACAACTTCTAAAAATTGGTTTTGTAGATGTTGGTTTGCTTGTTTTACAGCATCTAATTTATGCTTTGTTTCCGTAGAAATTAAGTAGCTATTAACTTCCTCGTCATCATCCTCATAATTAATATAGTTACGACTCTCATCTACAGCAGGTAGTTGAGTTGAATTACAACTAGCAGTGACCCCTAAACCTAACAATGGTACTGAAGAAACTCGTTCATATTTTTGATCAGTAATCTTACTTTTCTTCAAATGTTCAACAATATCACGTAAATTGTTGTCTTCCCATGTAAAGTCGGCGTGAGCAACTAAAAGATTAATCCCAAATGCTTCTTGTAAAACTCGCTTGCTCAGAATTTCCGTAAATTTAATAGCAAGTTCATATGATTTGAATATAATTAGTGCATTACCACCTGCTGCATAAATTAATTCAGCATCAAATCCACTGGTTTCAATTGGTTCTCTTTGATGGATTTTTGGAACCTTTAAATGTTTATCTAAAGTATCTTCTATCCATTCGCCTGTAGCTTGGGATAATAAATAGGACGCTCCTATATTTTCTCGAAGACGGTTACTATTGAAAATGTATTTCTGTTTGCCAGTAGTATCAATTACTGTAATTGTAAATTGGCTCATTGTGCTACTTCCTCATCTTTTTGTTTAATCCAATAAGAAATCTTTATAGATAAATCAATTAAATCTTCACATCCAAAGACTGCTATTTTTTTCTGGTCTAATAAATTGCCAATTTCTGCTTTAATCGAGTCTGGTTCATCAGAACAACAAACAAGTATTGCTCTTGCTTCATCCCCGCCCATTTGTCTTGATCGTAAATAAGCCTCAAAAAGTTTTTGTTTACATAAATCTCTTTTGCTAGTTGTTGAACAAGAAATTGCAAAAAGTTGATAACCTCGCGTAAATGCAACATCAAATTCAAAACCTTTTTCAGTTCCTTCCAAGGGTATTTTAAATGTCATTCCATAATTTTCTTTTATAAATTGTTCAACACTTATTTTTTTGACTTCCTCTAACACATAGTGTTCTAGCCACAAACCATCTAACCATTCACAAAAATTTTTTAATTTTGCAAATGAGTTTGTGTTCTTAACTTGCTTTAGTGAAAGTCTATTATCTATGAGGAACTTTTCTTCTTTAAAGGCTGTAACAATTTCTTTTGGTAAGCTTTCTACAGATACAGATACTTCTAGTAAAAGAGTTTCACCTTTCCAATCTTCTCTTGCTCCATCAGATTTTTTCTTGCGTGCTTGTTCACAAAATTCTTTATAAAATCCACTAAACCACAGCTTTCTTTTAGCTTCATCACTAAATAAATGAGCCATTGCTGTAGCTAAGTTCGGCAATTTGCTTTCTTTCTCAGGGGTGTTAGTTAAGTTTAGACGATGTAAATTAAAAAGTTTTACTAGCTCTACTTCTAATGTAGTGGGTTGAATTTTAATACGTTCTCGTTCTTCATTTTCCTTATCTATACACATTTCTAACTTACGCGCATCTAGATAGCTAAAGACAATATCTGGTCGCTGTCTATATTTTTTATTATTTTGATTATTCTCTTTTATTTCTTCATAAAATAATGTCCGGTAAACGTGTGAGGACATTGCTTTTGTACCACCTGTATAATTTAGCCCAACTTTTCCAGCAGATATTTTATCTATTGTCTTATTAATTTCGGTTTTAATATAATGAGCATCAGACTCATAATCTTGAATAGTTATTAATTCCACATCTTTAAACTTATTGTCTTCTTGTATGAGAATGATTTTTAGATTTTTTGCAGTTTCGTATGTATCTGTTGTATGCACCAAATAAACAGTTCCACCTTTATTCACTAAAGTCTTCGCCGCCACATAATTAGGCAAAGGATTTTCACCTATCAACAAAAACAAATGATCAACTTTAAAGTTATCTAACTGTGATGCACTCATGTTAATTACCTCTAATTTACGTTAAATATCCAAGGAGCGATCGCCCCCTATACCCCACTTAACCCCACCAAAACCCCAGCCAAAGACCGAATCATCGGACGCACAGAAACATCCTCCCCCCGTTTTAAGCCATGCACAGTTCCTCTCAAAATCGGCGTTTCCTGGGAAATCACATCTTCCACACCCTCATAATCACTATGAACAATGGCCACCACCGACAAACCCAGCGACTGACACAACTCTTGCCAAGGTACAACCTCAGTTTCATCCTTGATCAAAATCACCGCATGAGTCGCTTCCCCCATAATCAAACGATTAGCATCAGAAAGTTTCCCCCCCACATCAAACACAAATATCGGTGTATTAATACCCCTGACTTCCTGTGCTTTGCGTTCTGCAAACTCCGGTGTAAAACCTGCCTTGTATTCCGTTTTTAACCTATTTGCCAAATCTGTATCCCGTCGTGCGGTTTCCCCGTACCAAGAACCATCCCCATCTGGACAACCAGAGATAAAATAGGATTCCGGTGCATTGGGAATCTGTAACAACGCTTGTTTTAGACCTTCCCGGAAACAGGTCTTTCCTGTATTGGCAAACCCGCAAATCACCAATTTGATACTTGACTGCTGCTGCACCCGCACCACATCCAAAATATCCCCCACTTGATAATCAGGATGTTTACTAATGGTGACTACGTACCTATCCAGCCCCCTATCGCCAATTTTGGGATCAAACAGGGCAATGACATCATACAATTTAGATAGTTTATCAGCTAAAACCTGACTCACCAGTACCGATATCCGACCGTTGATTTTAATCAGCGAACCCCCCGCTAATTCCCCAGAAACAATCATTTGATTCAATCTGGTAGCTGCATCACGGACTATTTTATCACCTGTGGTCACGGTAGTGCCAAATCCTACCTTTAAAACATCACCGTCTAAACTAATATGGTAAATACTCATGAATGGCACTGGACTA
>OGVQ01000141.1_pt1 | contig 13148 bp, 28 predicted proteins | sample 1575801 | NCBI WGS metagenome assembly OGVQ01 (sample SAMN07581550, study PRJEB24739) | freshwater metagenome | place: Singapore | collected 2015-04 | reverse complement strand
CACGATATTGTTCTGAATGTTCTGAATGTTCTGTAAATTTTGACCCAACCCGTTTTTTGCATCGGCGATGAAGGCATCGGCAAGTGTCCCCCAAAACTATACTCAATTTTCCACCTTCATAATAATTTACAGAACATTAAGAACAATAGAACAATATATATATAAGAAGAAGAAAACCTATATAAATCAACAACTTACACGCACCCCCTATTGTTCTGTTGTTTTTTCGCACTTCAGAACATTAGAACAATACCCCCGAACAAAGCAAATCCCGCCCAAATAAGCGAACCTAAGGTAACAGAACAATACAGAACAATATAAAAGAGTAAGAAGTAACGTAACAGAACAATGGAGACAACAGGCTTGCAGGGGTGACAACTACTTGACAAAGTATAGTTGTTCTGTTATAATGTGGCTCTGCCACAGGGCAGGGGCGATGCTATGGGTTTTCGACTTGTGCATCACTCAGCGACATTCTGACACTTGGTCATATTGTCTTTTTATCATGTGTTTCTTTCTTCTTTGTTTTGGAGTCCATCATGCAATTACGTTCCGCCAACTCATCCACCTCTGCATCCACCCAACCACGCAACCCAATCATCATTGCGTTCGACCGCAAGTGGAACGAACTGTATCGTGCGCCACTCAGCAAAATCGACTGCATGGCTTACGGCACGCGCGAGGACTACGAGAATGGCTATCGTGGTATCAAAATCAACCAAGCCCAAAGCCGCACCACCCACGGCATTGCATGGTGGTCAACCCCAAACCTGTGAGAGAAAGGAAATCTATGCGTTGTATTCGTTGCTACGAAAACGGTGTCGGCAAACGTCGTGCCGCACTCGGTCACTTGATATGCAAACCCTGCGGTGAGCAGGATGCTGTGTCTGTGCGTAAGTCGTGGACTGTGATGCAGTCCTATGGTAAGGGTAACTACCAGTTTGTCACGCCGACTACGGCGATGAGCGACTTGCGCAATACCAACCAAAAAGATACAAGGGGTGTGCTATGAATAAGATTGAGATTGACTTGGATGCGTTGGTAGCCAAAGCGGTTCCGTATATGGATGCGGAGAACGACCTGCGTTGGAGTATCGGCATGGCTCTGCAAGAGATGTTCCCCGAACAGGTCGGGGCTTTGCAACTGCGCATGGTCAAGGCGTACAGAGCACTAGACGATGCGGGGGTGGAAGCATGAGCTTGCTTGATGCGCTACTGTTTGTGAGTGCTTTGTATTTATTTTTTATTCTTTGGGTGGAGGATTGATATGGCTTGGGTAAATGTAGAAGTTGACTTGGATGATGTGAGCGATGAGGAAATCATCGAGGAATACAACAGTCGTGGGCTAGGCGACGACTCAGGGTTCAGCGATGCCGAAATCCTGAACAAGATTTGGATTCACGATAGGGAAGGGCGCAAGGAAGAAGCCTATGCCCTGATGCGTGAGTATGTGTATGCGAAATTGAACAAGGTGGTGTGATATGGAAATTACTTTGACTGAATTGTTCTTGTTGGTCTGGGCTGTCGTGGCTACGTTTATGTATTTCAATAGCAAACACGATGCCTACGTGTCCAAGAAGGTGTTGTGGCATCTGCTCAACGATGCAGACGACCGCGCCAAGGTGCTCGACTCGTTCGAACACTTCAAAAGAAAGGTAGGTGCTAAATGAAAGACAAAATGACAAAACGTCAGTTTGTTCCAAGAAACATCGTGGTGGTTGACTCCATCCGCAACCCAAAGCGCAACGCAGGGAGACACAAAAATATGCAAAAACCAACACCGAACCTTGAGTGGGCAGAGTTCACTACCCACGTAGCCAAACCCAAGGGCGTAGACGATGCGCTGTGGGATGAGCTGACACCCAAACAACAGGCGTTCCTCGCCTCGCACGAACGGTTCCACCGCATCTATGACGCAACCAAGGAAAACAAATGACGGAGAAGCTGTATGACTTGGTGGTGTTCAGCGATGGAGACGCTAGGGTGTATCGGCATGGGGACAAAACTGACGGTATTACACACATGATATCCAACGGCAAAACCTTTACACACACCATCGTGCAGACAGACCCCGACAAGATGCTACTTATGAAAATGGCAATGCTTGCCCGAGCCGACTACGCCGCTAAACGCGGTGCTGAGTTCTTTGCCGCCGAAAACATTTTGCAGATAGACAAAACTGGAGAGCCAATCAAATGAAAACATCAGAATTGACAGGCGCGGCCCTTGACTGGGCGGTGGCGAAGTGCGAAGGGGTAACTGTATTGCCAAAGATGCGGGGCGGTTGTTATGTCACCCTCGACAGAGGCAAGACTGTTTTGCTCTGTTACTCAACCGACTGGGCACAAGGCGGTCCGATTATTGAGCGTGAAAAGCTTGGTGTTTGGTGGGCGCACCATGTCGTTGATGCCGAGGGCAATGAGTACGGCAACCACTGGTATTCGGAAACTGGGCTGACTGACGAAAACGCAGACGAACGCCATGTCTGCATGGAAGGCGAAACCCCACTCGTAGCCGCTATGCGGTGCTACGTTGCTAGCAAACTAGGCGATGAAGTTGAATTACCAAAGGAATTGACATGAAAACATACACCGACACCGACAAGGCACACGCCTACCTACGTGCAATCGAGGCAGACCTGCGCAAGTTCCTGATTGACAGCGATGGAATCCATCCGACCGAATACTTTGAAGAAGTGCACATTGCCTTGGTCGAAGCCATGAACCTGCTTGGGGTTGAGGACAACACCGAGTTGGATGACGAGATTGATAAGTGGGCGACAGCCGTGACCGAACACGAAGAGCGCCAGTATGCACAGGAATTGGAAAACTTTGACCCCATCACACACATCGAAGCCACAGAAAGGACACAGAAATGATTGCAATCATGCCCGAAGAAACCCGCGAGAAGTGGGCAAATGCTTGCGCTTCATACCAAGAAATGAAAGAGCATTGCTTTGCGTTATTGGAACACCCCGAGTCCACCGAGGAAGAGATGATGCAAGCGGCAGTCACCTTACGTAACGCACGTATGCAGTTGGAGAGTGCGCGTGTGCGCTTGGCTGAGTTGTTCCCACGCTACACCATATCGAGCAAGGGCGTAGCCGTTCGCATCCACCGAGGCAACCGCCACTTCAACCAAACGACAGTCTGACAAGGAGTCATTATGTCTTACAGATACTTAGGCTACGTTCGCAACCACATGGCAGACGACCTGCCACGCCTACCCACATACAACGAAGCATTGTTGTGGTTCTCTGCAGTCAAACCTTTTGCCAAGGGCAGAAGTGTGGGAGAGAAGCCGCTTGGTCGCAACCGCAGATACGACAGGTTCATCATCACGAAGAACTTGGAAGGCGCAATCCGCATCATTCACTACAAGACTTGTATCTTGCAATACAACCCCGATGGTTCACTCGAAGTGAGCACAGGTGGCTACGACTCTATCAGCACAGTACAGGCTCTTCAGGAGTTGCTCGGGTGCGAGCGTTTCTTGCGCCAGCGTTGCAAGGCTTATTACCACGATGGGAACGGTCACTTCTTTCGCTTCAGCGACAAATTGACAATCGCGTCAGATGGTCGCGCCGACACCACAGGTCGCACACCTGAATACACGCACTTGATTAGCCGTGGTGGTTTCAAAGAAGCCAAAGCCATTTACGCCACGTTCATGGACTACGCCAAGCAAATCAACACGCTAACCCAAGGCGGCTCTTCATGGACTAGCGCATTGGGCATCGACTCAGACAGCATCTACTACGCACGTATGCGCCAACTGCCAAGCATTGACGCTAGCCGCATGCACTGGTACAAAACCGAACAACTCAACGCTCGCGTTAAGTTCTTTGAGAAGATTCGCTTGGCTATGTTAGAACCAAACGAGACAGACCGAATGGCTGCAATGTATCCACTCGTTCAGGTGCTTTCGTTCTGTGCATCGAACAGCATCAATTTCACATCCACCCAAGGTGACGACCGCTTTGTCGAATGGGAGACCGACAACAAACGCCTTGAGCATTACTTCAACACCCTGCTGAAGTTCCACCACGCAGACCTTGTATTCGCTAAAACGGAGGTACCACTAGGCACGATACGCCACGACAACAACGCCAAGTTCATCAAACTCGCTACACCTGCAACTATCTAAAGGAAAACAAAATGGAAATTCGTATGACTACCGAAGTATCTTTGTCCGAAGCTGAAGAGACTATTCTTGCTATCGGCAACATGAACGCAATTCACTTAGTCGGTGAGCCTGGCGTTGGTAAGACTGCAATGTTTGAGCGCATCGTAGCAAGAACAGGGTTCCGTGGTGTTTACATTGATACGCCTAATACAGAATTAGGTGATATCGGCATCCCCATGCCTGACCACAACACCAAAACGACTTCTCTGTATCCCAACGACCATTGGGGTTTCCATGTGAAGCAACCAATGGTTATCTTCATTGACGAGTTCACAAAGCCAAGCTCTATGGCTGTGCAGAACATGCTACACCCCCTGCTCAACGAGAGACGCATTGGTGGATTCGAATTGCATCCCGATAGCATCGTAGTGACTGCGGGTAACAACAACACCGATGGTGTTGGCGACATGCTCAAAGCACATAGCTTAAACCGCCTGACTATCTTGCCAGTTCGCAAGCCGACAGCAGAGGAATGGATTGAGTGGGGCGCACAGGCAGGTATCGCGGCAGAGGCATTGGCGTGGGTCAAGGCGTATCCACATGCGCTTGCATCGTATCGTGACGCAGGGCAAGCAGAGAACCCATACATCTTCAACCCTAAAACTCCCCAACGCTCATTCGTATCGCCTCGCTCATTGCATCGTGCATCGAACATTCTGACAAAGCGTCATCTTGTCTCTCGCAATTCTCTGATAGCAGGTTTGACAGGCACCATCGGCGAAGCGGCGGCACGTGACTTGATTGCATACGTGGAAGTGGCTGACTCATTGCCAACGTGGGATGAAGTGCTTGCCGACCCCAAAGGTTGCAAGTTGCCAACGTCACCTGCCGCGCTGAACATCATGGCGTATGGTGCTATGCAACGCATCGACAGAAACAACATCGGCAAATGGTTTGAATATCTCAAGCGCACACCGAAGGAATTGCAAAGCGTGTTCTGCTTGTCTACAAGCAAACACCCCGAGAAGAAAAACATCTTGCTCACAAGCGGTGCGTTTGTTGAGTGGATGCGAGCTAACCAGTACTTGTTCTAAAAGGAAACGACATGCCTAAACAAAACGACCACATGACTGACGAAGAGTGCGACTTGCTTGACAAGAAGGCAGACGCAATCGGTGACATTCTCAACGACACACCATCCCTTATTGTGTTGCATGCGCTGATGCGTATTGCCGCTGACGTGGGGTATCAGAACAGGGACAACATGACGAAGCGTGAGTTTGTCGCCGACTGCGTTGAATGTTTGGACTTTTGGTATGACACATGGGAAAGAGAGGATAGAGATGAATGAGAAGGACTTTGTGACGGCATGGATGCTTGCGCATCGAGCCGCGAACCCCGATACCATTTTCTCTGACTTGTGCAACAGGCAACTGATGACGCAAGCCAAACAACTATTCCAACTAATCGAACAGGAGTATCCAAATGAAGCTGACAGCCGAACAGAGGATTGAGCGCACCCACGTGCGTCTGATGCAAAGCCCTGAATTCTGCTTGTTCTCAGGCGTGTTCATGGTAGGCAAGGTAACGATAAGCGATACGGTGTTGACTGCCAAGACAAACGGCAGAGACGTTGTGTACGGTCGTGCGTTCGTTGATATGCTCAACGACAAGCAACTTGCTTTCTTGGTAGTGCACGAGGCAATGCACAAGGCGTATCGTCACCTGACTGTGTGGTCGCACTTGAAGGACAAGCGTGTGGCTAATCACGCGATGGACTACGTTATCAACTTACAAATCCGCGATGCCGACCCCTATGAGAAAGAGGTTGCGATGCCACGCAACCCCCAGACAGGCGACTACCTCGGTTTGCTTGACGAGAAGTACAAAGGCATGGACACCAAGCAGGTCTATGACTTGCTCATGCAAGAGCAGGAAGGTGAAAGCGGTGGCGAGGGACAAGATGGGGGTGGGAACGGTCACTCTTCTTCAGGCGGCAATGGCGATGGACAAAATGACAATGGGTCAGGAAGTCCCGATGGTGGTCTCGATGAACACGATTGGGATGACGCCAAAGAAATGACGCAGGAAGAAAAGGAAGAGCTAGGTCGCGAAATCGACTCAGCCTTGCGTGAAGGCGCGATGCTTGCAGGAAAGATGAAAGGCAAAGTGCCACGCGGCATTGACGAAATCCTGCATCCAAAAGTCGACTGGCGCGAAGCCCTCAGAGAATTCATTAAGACCGCCACACGCGGTGGCGACCAGTCCACATGGCGCAGACCCAACCGCAGATACCTTGCAAGCGGCATCATCATGCCAAGTGCAGAGACGTATCGCGCCGAGTGCTTTGCTATCGGCATAGACACATCGGGTTCTATCGGGGGTCCCGAGCTTGGTAGGTTCTTGGGTGAGTTGAAATCAATCTGCGATGAAGTGGCGCCTGAGAAGGTCGAGCTTATGTATTGGGATAGCCACGTGGCAGGCCACGAGACTTACACCAACGCAGAGTTGGAGAACCTGACTAACGTAACAAAGCCCCAAGGTGGTGGTGGCACCACACCTGCATGTGTGCCGAAGTTTATGAAAGAGAAGCGTATTACACCGCAATGCGTTGTGATGCTGACTGACGGCTACTTCTATGGCGATGGTTGTGGCGATTGGTCTGACTGCACCGCACCAGTTCTGTGGTGTGTCGTAGGTAATACAAACTTTGTGCCGACTGTCGGTCAAGCTGTTTCTGTGGAGTGATGATATGAATGAAGCGATAGAGCGAATGATTAAAGAGTTCAACGGCACCGTCTTGCTAGGCGGGACTGTTGTTATGTTCTCAACCAAAAACTTTGTGGACTTCTTTGCGAAGGTCTATGAGACAGGTATGGAGAAAGGAAAGGAAGAGCGCAATGCCGACTAAAGAAAAGCGAGTGACGTTCGCTATCAACAAAGCCGCATCAGATGCGTTGCATCATGCACAGGCTGTGCTTGAGCGCGAGATTGGGTTCAAGCCATCGTTGTCACAGGTGGTTGAGTATCTTGCAAAGCAATACGTGGACAAACTTACAGGAGGTCAGAATGTCTAATCAAACCGAATCTATAAGTATCGCAACGAGCGCCATGATGGTGGAGTTGAACATCTCATGTTGGACTGCACGTAAGTTGGACAAGCGTGTATCCGAAGAGGTCGACTCTGCTAAGAACACCAAGGTCAAGGCAGGCAACTACCACAAGCATTTGCTAGCAGGAAACCCACACCATGAGGCAGTCATTCGCTACGCCGCCGCGACTCGCCTTTGGAATACGCACCAAACAATACCTTGGTCTGATAGCGGTCCTCGCATCGTGACAATGGAAAACCTATTCAATGGCGGCTACAAGAAAGAGTTAGACGACCGCAAGGTGGAGTTCGAACGCTTGGTGGATGTGTTCATGGGCGTTTACCCTACGCTAATATCAGCGGCGGCATTTCAGTTGGGCGACTTGTTCAACCGCGATGAGTATCCTGACCCTGAGGAAGTTGCTAAGAAGTTTCGCTTCAGCTACACGCTGACGCCGATTCCAACGGCAGGTGATTTCCGCATCGACATTGGCGAGCAAGCGAAGGCTGAACTGGTAGCACAGTATGAAGCCGCGTTCAACGAACGCCTGAACAACGCGATGCGCGATGTGTGGGACAGGTTGTACGAGTGCCTGACGCACATGAGCGAACGACTCGCAAGCGATGAGGAAGGTAAGCGCAAACTGTTTCATGGTACGCTATTAACAAATGCAAGGGAGTTAATTGACTTGCTATCCAAGCTCAACGTGACGCAAGATGCCAAGCTAGAACAGGCAAGGCGCGACTTGCAAGCGGCGCTGTTGAACACCGATATCTCTACGCTGAAAGAGAGCGACTATGTTCGTGAGACGGTGAAGGCAAAGGTCGATGACATTTTGAAACGCTTTGATTGGTGAGAGAAAGGAACGAGAAATGCCTAAAGTAATTGACGCGGTGGAAGCCGATGGAGAACAACGTGAGAAGTTGATGCGCGCTACGAAACGCATACTGCGTGCTATGGAAGCAGAACAGCTAGGCACAGTTGACGCTATGCATGTGTTGACCAACCTAGTAGCCGAGATTGGCATCATTGCCTGCATTGATAGGGAGAACTTTCTTACAGCGATGGGGCAGACTTATGACCTGCACATCGAACACGCCAACCAAAACGAAACATTGAACTGAGGAACCGACATGACTGACAACGTACAACGCGAACCCCTAGACCTGAACAAACTGCCATACAAGTACGACCCATCCCACTACCACGCGGTACCAACGCATGAGATGCACATTCTTATGTGTGACCTAGCTATCAAGCTACCAACAATCAGTTACGTAGCGAAAGGCAAGGCGTTTATCAATGCGGTTGTTTTCGTTGACGAGGTGGAAGTGTTCAACGACGGCGAAAAGGTCGGCAGGATGTGGCAGAGCCACGAATACGTGGATGGTAAGCACCACACCGTCTACCACATTCAGTCTCAAAGGATTCAGAACCAACGAGGTAGCCGCAACAAGAAGCACAGCCGCATCTACAAGAAAGCCCTAGGCATTGCGCTTGATGCGTTAGCACCGATTGAGAACGCCAAGATTGCGTCTGACATTATCGAGAACGCCAAGTATCGTGTGACGAGCATGGCGCAGAGCGCGTGTAGTCAGGCACAACGAGCTTTGCAGGGTAACGAGATAGCCTTTCTTGAATACATCAAGGAAGTCACAGATGTTGCGCCGACACCAGTGCCAGCTGGACTATTGACTGCTATGGGTTCGTGGCGCGACAAACTGACAAACCATCAGATTGCCGCTAGCGTTCGTAATGCAATGGATGCTTGCACAGGCATGTTCCTTAAACTTGCACCGAGTGGGGTTATGACAACAGTTGCCTTGACAGACACAACAACTGCAACGCGAATCGCTACGAGTTACGATTTGCCTCCCGAGTACCAAGAGAAGTTCACGATACTCAAGATTATGGAGTTCAGCCAACCGATTGCAGGTGTCGGTGTCAAAGTGAAGGATGGTGATGACGTCTACTTCTACATGACGGAAGGTGCAATGCAGACCACCTGCTGATACCGTAAACTTTTAACTACTAGGACAGGATGACATAACGTCATTCTGTCTTTTTTTACGTCTTTTTTCGCCCGACCTATTGTGTCGGGCTTTTTTATGTGCTATACTGTGTATACATAAAGCAATGAGGACTACATACTATGGCAACAACACCTGAGGGGAAGGTTAAAAAGAGAGCCAAAGAGCTACTCGACAAGATGGGTGCCTACTACTTCATGCCCGCTACTGGCGGCTTTGGGCGTAGTGGAGTCCCTGATATCGTTGGGTGCTTCAACGGGTTATTCTTTGCGGTTGAGTGTAAGTCGGGCAAGAACATACCCACCGCACTACAAGAACGTGAAATGAAAAATATCAAGAAGGCTGGAGGTGAAGCATGGGTCGTGAACGAAGAGAACGTAGAACTCTTACCGCAATGGCTGAGCGCATTAAACTGATATGTACGCCTACAACGCCACTGCTAGCAGAATCACGCTGGTTCATATATGGCGTGATGGTGGGGCGCTTTGCAAAGCGCATGAGACGGCTAACTATCCGTTCCAAAAGACGCGGCACCGTATGGGCAAAAAGATTTGCGGCGGTTGTAAGCGAGTATTTTCTGACGAGGTTAGGGATGCGCTCATCGCTGAGTGCCATAGACAACTCGGACAGAAAATCTATGACCGTTCCCTCGAAGAGCTCACTAGAGTTTCGTGGTACGCCGACAACGCGCATGTACCCAAGGACGATTGAAGAGGCTTTCCCTAATTCGATTGAGAGAGCCGAATGGTTTTATCCACCCGAAAAAGTCACCACATGGAAAGACGTAGCGGTTATGACGGTTGCTGTGGTGCTTTGGGTTGTATTGGCATATTACTTTGCAAGGAACTGAGATGACATTGCCTTTAGACGTAGCACGATGCAATGGTGCTACTGTGAACAACGACAAATATGGTGAACCCATGCCCCCCTGCTGGCATTGTGAACGCCGACTTCAGATACCAAAGAATCACAAGGTGCGCTACATGCTCATAGCGCCACCAAAGTTCGACAAGGGCACGTGCGATAAACAAATCACAAAGGAAGTGGCAAATGAAAACTGAAGAAGATGAAGCGTTCGAAGCAATGGAGAAATCCCAAGGCTGGCGTAAGCGTCAGATTGACGCGCTAATCGAAGAAGACATGGACATTTCCATGCAACAGCACCGTGAAGCGATAGCCCATGTGCGTAACCAAACACTCGAAGAAGTGGCGCTAGAGATTGAGAAATTTACGTTTGCGTTCGGTGTCGACACCGTTCACAGTTTTGCGGCATTTGTAAGGAGCATGAAAGACAAATAACACACAATGGTTAGTACAACGGAGAAAGTATTTTTAACACAAAGGGGTAATCATGGCTACTAAAGAAGAAACGTGCGTAATTTCCGCACCAAAGTTTGGCACTATAACTTTCGTCATTGAGGGCACTGCACCGCTGGTCGTTGAGCGATTCAGTAAGAAGGCAGAACTCATGGCAAAAATGGCAGAGGGTGCATCTGCAAAGAACAAGAAGAACCGCGAGGCGCGGGACTACGACAAAGAAGCCGAAGAAGCTCGCTATCGTAGCGCTGACAAGTGGGAAGGCATGAACGCCGCCGCGTTCAGAGCCGCGATGATTAGCGCGTGTCGCTTGGTTGGGTTCAAGATGACGCTAGCAAAGCTCTCTACATTTGTCGAAGCCGACGGCTTTGATGAGAAAGACGGCATCCCACTTGTGCGCGTCTATGGCGCAAGCCATACATACACAGCTCATACGCGAAACGCCACTGGCGTGGTCGATGTGCGTTCACGCCCCATGTACCGTGACTGGGCGGCGCAGTTGACGATTCGCTATGACATGGATCAGTTCAAGATGAACGATGTGCTCAACCTCGTAGCGCGATGCGGTATGCAGGTTGGCATCGGGGCGGGTCGGCCTGACAGCAAAGCAAGTGCTGGTTGTGGGTTTGGCCTATTCAGAGTTGTGCCAACAGACAGCGAGAAGGAGGTTAAGAAAAAGTTTGGCATTAAATAACCGCCGCAGGCTAGGCGCGGCGCGGCTCGATGCGGTTTGGCTTGGCGGATTATGGCGTGGCTAGGCAGGTGAGGCGCGGCGCGGCTTGGACGGGAATGGTTCGGATCAGCAAAGCAAGGCAGGTGGGGCAAGGCGAAGCTGGGCTTGGACTGGCACGGAAGGGTTTGGTTAAGTAAGGCAGGCACGGCGCGGATCGTCTGGGACGGGCAACGCTCGGTTGGGCATGGTAAGGCAGGTATGGCTCGGTAAGTTAGCGATTGGTGCGGTCTGGTCTGGCATAGCAAGGCAGGTAAGGCGCGGCATGCTAAGGAACGATGGGGTCTGGTTAGGCAAGGCAGGCTAGGTGAGTCCGAGATAGGTGTGGCATGGCAAGGCAGGTATGGCTCGGCTAGGCATCGTGTGGTAGGGAAAAGTTTGGCAGGTAAGGCATTTTTAACAGGAGAAACTTATGGGATTTGAAACAGAAAGAAAGTTACTGACGACGATTGCACGTAAGCGTGGCGGGATGTTGTTGGTGGATGATGTGCTGTCAGAGGCAAAAAGCGCTGACAGTCCGTTGCATAAACATTTTGAATGGGACGATTCGGTTGCGGCTGAAGCGCACAGGCGGTATCAAGCGAGGGCGCTTATTCAAAAGTGCCACATCACATTGGTCGAGTCTGAACCTACAAAGGTTCGTGCGTTTGTAAGTCTGCAGTCGGATCGAGATGCTGGCGGTGGGTATCGTCTTACGACAACCGTAATGAGCGATGACGAAATGCGCGAAGAGCTAATGCACGACATGCAACTGACTATTGCGCGTTGGACAAAGCAGATGCACCTGCTGGATTCAATCACCACCGATTTGATTCTGCAATTGGAAGAACGTGTTACGCCAAAACGTAAGAAGGAAAAGCGCTATGGAACTACGGCTTAAATTTTTGAACTGGCTAGGGTGTGGGCACATCCGCTTTGAAGCGCCAAAGCAACCCCGCTTTGCGGATGAAATAAGAATCACCGACTCAAGTGCGCCGACCCCACCAAGCGGCGGTTCGTTGAACACTAACGGAGCGTTTACAAACATCAGTATCGTCCCCGCCATAAACGGTCGCATTATTCAGATAGGCAACTACCGCGCAAACATGCACGGTCCTGACTGGACATACGAGCATTACATCGTGCCTGAGGGCGAATCACTTGAAGGCGCCATGACTGTAATTTTGTTGATGAAGGGGATGAAATGACTGAATATACGTTCCACGACCCAAGACCGAACAGCATCCGTATCTACAACGGAGATACAACAGAGGTGCTACGCATCGCTAAAGACGGTGTGTGGGCAAACCCCGATGTGCCAGTTGATGAAGCCGCACAAGCTGTACTGAACGCCGTTGACAACCTAGTCAAACAGATGGTGTCTCGTGCGGTGGATGAGGAAAGAAAGGCGGCGCAAGAAAGAATCGACACGCTACACGCGATGTACGAACAAGCCTGTCAACAACGCGATGCGTTGATGGACCAACAACGAGCACAAATTGCCGCTATGCGGGGACAAATCCAATGAAATGCCCTGAGTGTGGCGCATGGACTGTCGTGAAGGAAACACGCGAGTCCCCCATATTTGGTTACAGAAGAAGGAGACAGTGTGCAAACTATCACTCATTCACCACCCAAGAAGTCGTCGTCCCGCAAGAAGCCCTCGACGCAGAACGAGAGTTGCGAAAAGAAAATTTTAAGCGGGGCGTGGTGGCCGTTCGACAGAGCAAACGGAAAGATTCTAGAGAAACTGCCTTAACTTCTGGTATTGCTTTATCTGGAACTTTAAAGGTTATTATCCAACAATGGCCAAAGGATAAATCTGGTGAACAAAAAACTAATACTCGTTTTTTTTATAAACAACTGATAGTACCAT
>OGVQ01000140.1_pt1 | contig 13210 bp, 15 predicted proteins | sample 1575801 | NCBI WGS metagenome assembly OGVQ01 (sample SAMN07581550, study PRJEB24739) | freshwater metagenome | place: Singapore | collected 2015-04 | reverse complement strand
TTTTTTTTTTTTCAAGCAGAAGACGGCATACGAGATGCGCGAGAGTGACTGGAGTTCAGACGTGTGCTCTTCCGATCTGTTTCCCAGTCACGATATTGAACCCAAAGATTAGTATTAGAAGCGTGGGATAGAATAATTTGAGTAAGCTGTTGTGTCTTTAATTTGAATAGTTAGTACAAGCAAGATGCTTGTGCTACTGTAATTTTAGGTTTAAGGGCCAAATACCTTGAACCACTTATTTAAAACTGTATTGATTGTTTGTTTAATTTGATGGTTACGATTCCATCTTTGAAAGGCGATTTCGTAATCTTCACCTTTGGTTTGAAAAGTATTCCAAATATCTAGGGATATGGCTAATCCGCAAGCGAGTAAGATGTAAACTGACCAAGAAATACCGCCACTAATGGCATCCATACCCAGAAAAAAAATATTGATGATTGCGTAATCTCCTAAACGTTTTTTAAATTTACTTTGGCGATAAAGATTAAAAGCTTGACGCTGTTCAACTTCGCTTTGTTTGACTAACCAATCCCGTTCCGCTTGCTGGAGAATATCGGGTGATATTTGTAACTCCGTGGCAATTTCCAGGATTTGCTGATAGGAAAATTCTTGATCGTTGTCGTCTATTTGACGGGCGATCGCTAATTGCAGAATTTGCTGTACATCTTCTTGGCTGTAAGAACGCAAGCTGTTGGAGTTAAACGCCGTCATAATTTTTGCTCAAATAATACTTTTAATAGAGAACCACGCTATCATTAGCAATATTGACACTACCTCTAGGTTAGCAAATTTAAATCAATCCGGTATTTAATTAGTTATGTTTGGGAAAAACACATAACACTCCTACCTGATTTTTGAAAACCATTGATACTTATTTAAGCCCATTAAATTACCAAGAAGTCAAAAAATTCCATCCTTCTTTTTCTTCTCCTTCCTCTTCTCCTTTTGGAGTGTTGATATTTTCTCCTTGGATGATATGGTCATATTCTCCCGAATCAACCCATTTTAATAGTTCACCAGTCCGCATAATTAACCAAGAAAGATTAGATTCTGAATAACTTAATATTTTGGTGACTTGATCTAAACTATCAAAACTATTAGATGTAAACTCACGGGATTGGATCACAAAATCTTCAATTACCTCTGTGGTTAAATATTCTTCTGGTAAACCTGCAAGTTTAATTAGTGCTGTTGTGGCTATATTAATATCCTGACAAGCTAATAAACCCACACGATCAGCAGTGAATTTTGCCATCATCACCCAATTGTATAAAGCTAATTCTACGCCACTGGCAACCAATCCTCCTATTCCTAATGTTGTACTACTTAACCAAGTTTTCAATGTAGGCATCATAATGGACATTTGATGATAGATGATATGCTGACTTTTGATCCGGGCGATTTCGTGACCGAAAATAAATAGTAATTCATCATAATTTAACCATTCCATCCCATCTAAGTTGATACCAACAATAGATTTTTCAACACCGATAATATAGGTTCTAATATGTCCTGTTCCGCGAAATAAATACAATTCAGGAATATTTGTCATCTCCAGAATTTCACAAACTTCTAGAAAAGGTTCATGTAATTGGGGAAAATTCCGGGATGTAACTTTAATTTGACTGCCAATAGTTTGTAATCTCAGCAGCCTATCAATACCATATTCATTTACTTTTTTCAGTAAGGGAGAAATTCCGGGCATATTTTGTAAAGAAGCCAAAGCCTTACGATCAAAAGGATGTTCATAAGTTTGTGAACTCAAGCCAGAGAGTATTTTTCTGCTCATAAGAGGATAGATATAGAATTAAATTACGGTGTAGTAAAATCTGTGTAAATTTCATCTAAAACATTTAACTGACATTTTTTATTTTTGGGAAAAAGTATTCATTCTTCCCTCTTTCCCCGGCAGAAAAAGCCTCCTTACTGATGTTAATTTGCAAAATTAAAGCTTTAACAGTTTGTTACCGCCTCAATAGCTGCTTGTAGTGCTATGGATACATGAGTCCAATGTGTACCGCCCTGACAATAGACAATATAAGGTTCTCTCAAAGGTCCATCTGCTGATAACTCTAGGGTACTGCCTTCAATAAAAGTACCTCCAGCCATCACTACTTTGCTTTCATAGCCTGGCATATCATCGGGTATGGGGTGGAGATAAGATCCTATGGGTGAATACTGTTGAATCGCTTTGCAGAAGGCAATCAGCTTTTGAGGTGAACCGAGTTTAATAGCTTGGATCACATCGCCTCTGGGTGCTAGAGGTGCAGGGTTGACAGGATAACCAAGTTTATCAAAAACATATCCTGTGAGATATGTTCCTTTCATGGCTTCACCCACCATCTGGGGGGCTAAAAATAAACCCTGGAATAACAGACGGTTTTGGTCAAAAGTCGCACCACCTTCGCTACCAATACCAGGTGCTGTGAGTCTACAAGCCGCAGCTTCTACCAAGTCAGTACGACCAGCGATATAACCTCCAGCACTGACAACCGTACCTCCAGGATTCTTAATCAATGATCCCGCTATTAAGTCAGCACCAACATGGGTTGGTTCTTGGGTTTCGATAAATTCACCATAACAGTTATCTACAAAACAAACTGTCTTGGGATTTTGCTGTTTGATAATGTGAACAATTTTTTCTATGTCAGCAATGGAAAGACTTGGCCGCCATGAATAACCACAAGAACGCTGAATTAACACTAACTTTGTATTATCTTTAATACTAGTGCTTAAATTTTGCCAATCTATTTTTCCTTCTTCAGTGAGTTCCAATTGGCGGTATTTTATGCCAAAATCAATTAGGGAACCTTGGCCTTGTCCTCTCAAGCCAATTACCTCTTCCAAAGTATCGTAGGGAGAACCGACTACTGCTAACATTTCATCCCCAGGGCGAAGAACACCATAGAGCGCGCAGGCGATCGCATGAGTTCCCGAAACAAACTGCACTCGCACCACAGCAGCTTCAGCACCCATCACTTGGGCAAAAACTTTATCTAAAGTTTCTCGTCCTAAATCATCGTGTCCGTAGCCACTTACACCTGCAAAATGGTGTGCGCCAACTCGGTGATGACGAAAGGCATCTAATACTCGTTTAAGATTATGCTTGACCTGAGCGTCAATACCAGAAAAAATTTCTAATAGTGCCTGTTCTGCTTCCTGCAGCTTTTCAAAGCTGTTCATCATTCCCTCATTCAAAAAAATAAACTAGATATGCGGATTTTAGGATCGCGCAGATTAGGCTGAACAATTTCTATTCAGGTTACTGCATGACAATTGCTACTTCTAAACCTCAAATTAACTGGGTCAATACCCTATTTTTCATTGGCTTGCACATCGGCGCTCTATTTGCCCTAGTTCCTAGCAATTTTAGCTGGAAGGCAATTGGTGTTGCTTTATTTCTCTACTGGGTAACTGGAGGTTTAGGTGTGACTTTGGGATATCACCGCCTGGTTACTCATCGTAGTTTTCAAACACCCAAGTGGTTAGAGTATATCTTGGTACTTTTTGGCACACTATCTTGTCAAGGTGGTCCGCTGGAATGGGTTGGTATACATCGGATTCACCACTTACACTCTGATACCGAATCAGATCCCCATGATTCAAATAAAGGTTTCTGGTGGAGTCATATCGGTTGGATGATTCATTGCTCTCCTGCTCACGATGAAATCCCTCGCTTCACTAAAGACATTATTGATGACCCAGTTTATCAGTTTTTACAGAAAAATTTCATTTTACTACAAGTTGCATTGGGCTTAGTTCTCTATTACTTAGGCGGCTGGCCAATGGTAGTTTGGGGAATTTTCGTCCGCATTATTTGGGTATATCATTGTACATGGTTGGTAAATAGTGCTACTCATAAATTTGGCTACCGTACTTATGAGTCTGGTGACAAATCAACTAACTGCTGGTGGGTTGCCATTCTGGTTTTTGGAGAAGGTTGGCACAATAACCATCATGCTTTTCAATATTCTGCCCGTCATGGTTTGGAATGGTGGGAAATTGATATGACTTGGATGACTATTCAGTTATTACAATCCCTCGGTCTAGCAACAAATATCAAGTTGGTACAGAAAAAGGCATAACCAGATTTCACGCTTAAAGTCAATAGTATGACTGCCATTTTTTTTTGGCTGAAGACTATTGACTTTTTGTATGTACATCCAGGCGAAAATTTTATACTCACCTTACAACTTGAGAAAATTTTAATTGCTAACTAGCTATCCTAAGTTGTACTGATGTTGCTATAATCTCAGAAATTAATGTTACAAAACTTTGCAGCAAGCTACTTTTTTGAGTAACCTTGCGTTGCAACCCGTTCTTTTTCAGGTATTCATGACTACATCACTCATCAAAAGTCAAGAAATAGCGGTCTCCACAGACCTTGGTCGAGACCAACTCAAACTAAAACATATTATCAAAAGTTTGCCCAAGGAATGTTTTCAGAAAAATAGCCGTAAAGCATGGACTACTGTTATTCTCAGTTTATCTATGGCTGCACTAGGCTATTATTTTTTGGCCATTTCCCCTTGGTTTCTTCTACCCCTAGCATGGATTTTTACAGGAACAGCTTTAACAGGATTTTTTGTTATTGGCCATGACTGCGGACATCGTTCATTTGCTAAACGTCGGTGGGTAAATGATTTAGTGGGACATTTCTTCATGATGTTCTTAATTTATCCCTTTCATAGCTGGCGCATTAAACATAATCATCACCATAAACATACAAATAAACTAGATGAGGATAATGCTTGGCATCCCATCAGACCAGAGGTTTTTGAAACCTGGGATAGCACTAGACAGTCTGCTTTTCAATTATTCATGCACAAGCGTCTGTGGTGGGTAGGTTCTATCGGACATTGGGCAGTTGTGCATTTTGATGCGCGTAAGTTCCAGAAAAAAGACCAAGCTAGTGTGAAACTTTCTGTTGCTGTAGTTGTAGCATTTGCGGCAATTGTCTTCCCAACTTTGATTATTACCACTGGTGTTTGGGGCTTTATTAAATTCTGGTTTATTCCTTGGATGGTTTACCATTTCTGGATGAGTACCTTTACCATTGTTCACCATACAACCGCAGATGTTCCTTTTAAAACTGCTGATAAATGGCATGAAGCTTTAGCACAGTTATTTGGAACAGTTCATTGTGATTATCCTCACTGGGTAGAAATTCTGTGTCACGATATCAATGTTCACGTTCCCCATCATATTTCTACTGCGATTCCTTCCTACAATTTGCGGTTAGCTTACAATAGCATCAAAGAAAATTGGGGTGATTACCTCCATGATGAATGTAAGTTTTCCTGGGATTTAATGAAACAAATTACCAATGAATGTCAACTTTATGAAACAGACATTGGTTACACAACTTTTGACCAATATTACGCTCAGAAGTAAAACTCTGTAGTTCGTATTCAGACAATTTTACAAATGATTTAATTAAAAAAATTTCAATTTTATTTAAGTCATTTGTTCATAGTGAATCTTGGCGGTGTTGGTGGGAAATTCCCACCCCACATTTATCTTGTTCAAATATCATCAAATCCAGTGCAATTAGATACCATTCAATTCAGTCAAAATCCTCCTGTTAAATCTTCTCAGGATGCAGAAAAACTTCCTTTTACTCTTCAGGATTTAAAAGCTGCTATTCCTGCTGAGTGTTTTGAACCCAATGTGGTTAAATCACTCTATTATTTCTTTCGTGATGTTGTAATTGTTGCTGGGTTATATGCACTGGCAAATTATCTAGATTCTTGGTATTTCTGGCCAATTTTCTGGGTAATGCAAGGAACAATGTTTTGGGCTTTGTTTGTGATTGGTCATGACTGTGGACACCAATCTTTTTCTAAGCAGAAATGGTTGAATGATTTAGTTGGTCATATCACCCATACTTTCATTCTCGTTCCCTATCATGGTTGGAGAATTAGCCACAGAACCCACCACAAAAATACGGGCAGCTTAGAGAATGATGAAAGCTGGTATCCTGTATCTGAATCAGAATATGATACAATGCCCGTAGTGCAAAAAATAGGGCGTTTTTATCTGTTCTTATTAGCTTATCCAGTGTATTTGTTTAAGCGTTCTCCTGGTAAAGAAGGTTCTCACTTTTCACCCAGTAGCCCACTGTTTAAACCTTCAGAAAAATGGGACATTATCACTAGCACTACCTGGTGGATTGGTATGGTAGCTGTACTAGGTTTTCTCACCTATCAGTGGGGCTGGATGTGGTTGTTAAAATACTACGCCGCACCTTACATTGTATTTATCATTTGGTTGGATTTGGTAACTTTCTTGCATCACACTGAACCCGGAATTCCTTGGTATCGCGGTGAAGAATGGACTTTCCTCAAAGGTGCGATATCTAGCGTTGATAGAGATTATGGTATTGTTAACCACATTCACCATGATATCGGTACTCATGTTGCCCACCACATTTTCTTGAATATGCCTCATTACAATTTGCTGAAAGCTACTGAGGCTATCAAACCAATTATGGGTGAATATTTCCACGAATCAAAAGAACCTGTTTGGAAATCCTTATGGAATTCTGCTATTGGTTGTCATTTTGTTCCAGATACAGGTAGTAAGGTTTACTACACTTCTAAGGGTCAGAATGTTAATTAATCAGTAGGTTATTGAGATAAATCAAGTCCGCAAGTGCGGGCTTTTTTATTTTCATATCGTCTATTGCCATGTCTGGATAAAAATGGGCTTTACTTTTCGCTGTAAAGACGTTCCGGCGGAACTTCTCTAACAAATTTATTTGGCGTAGCCTCACGTTAAATTGGTATTAAGTAGTCATGCAAAATTAAAACTACAACAAACCTCGATAACGAATAAAAATCAAAACTACTGCCCAAGAACCTAACGCCACTTTCACCGCCACAATAATATTTAATATCGGCAAAATTCCCCCACTAAAAAGCGTTCCTAACTCTCCGTGTGGTAACTCTAAACCCGATAAAGTTATCACTGATAAAACAATAAAAACCAAAACTGAAACCTTCTCCCAAATAGCTGCATGATAACGTTGATAAATATCCTGCATCCATTGATATGAAGAAGTAATTGCTATCAAACCTATTGCTGTTCCACCCGCGACACCAGCAGCAAAACCACCACCTGGGCTTAAATGTCCCCTAATAGCTAATTCTATACCCACTAACGCGGCAATTGTCGCCCCCAAACGAGCTAAAATAATGGAAGCTTGATCTTTAAATTGATAAATTGTACAGGATGGATTCTCATTAGCTAATAAAAAATTACATCCTAGAATGGCAATTGTAAATACAATCACTTCAAAAATTGTATCATAAAGGCGATTTCTAAAAATAATTCCTGATACTGCATTGACAACACCACTTTCAGCAACTACTTTTTCCGTGATAGAAATATTTGTGAGATTAGATAAATTAGATGCTGTATCTGGCATAAACAAAATTTTTAAAAACAAGGCTATTCCCGCCAAAATGTAAACCCATTTCATGAATGTTTCTCCTCTAAATCTAAAACATCAACATAATTTAAAACTGTGTTGTGTGATGAAATTTCACTTTCAATAATGTTATAAATCCGTTGTACCCTAATTTCCGTCTGATAAGTTTCCGCAAACTCTTCACTTGCTTTCATTGGCGCACAGGTAGCATGAACTTCTTTTGCCTTTAACGCATTCTGTAAACATTGGTGACTGTTGTAAGGTACAATTTCCAACCGCATATAATGTTTACTAAAAATATTGCGAAAGTCGTCTATCAGTGTTTGAAAACTGCTATCTTGATTTTCTATTACACCTAAGCGCAAAACTAAAGAAGAACGAACTGCTATAGCATACAAAGCAACTGATAACATTGTACCCATTAATGCCTCTGTTAAAGCTACATCTGCTGCACCTAAAACCGCATCTACCAGTGCTGCTACTGCACCCAAAACCCCACGCAAAATTAATGCATGATAAGGGTTAACTTGAGTAACTAATAAACCCGCAGTTAGAGGTAACAAAGCAACAATTATATAGAGATAAGAATCATTCATTTTTCACCTCTTGAGTTGAACAATATGCAATTACATAACCAAGCATAGTATTCCAAATTGCTAAGGAAATAATACCTAAAACTAATAATGGCCATTTGCTAGGTATTTTCATTAAAATTCCCAAAATAATAATCATTGAACCTAGAGTATCAGCCACAGAAAGACCATGTAATTTGAATAATACTGATTTGTTGCTAACTAAATGAGAAGTACCCCAAAACCAGAAAAATATGCCTATACCTATACAGGTATAACTAATAATACTAATCATACTTCATTTAACCTTCTAAAGATATGTGCTAATAGCATAAATCCCGCATTTCCCACACTCAAAATAATTGCGCCTACTACACCAATCATCCAATCATCTCGCAATACAGCAATGACTATAATCATGATGGATACTTTGCTGGAAATACTCCCTAAAGCTAACATTAACTGCCAAGTATTATCAGTTTTCCATGCTTCATAAATGGGAATTAATAAAGTCGCTACCATAGCTAATAATACTATTTCTAAATTCATAATTATTTACCTCCTGGTTTAATTTGATGAACTTCATAAAATCCTTCTTCATCGTGGTTTAAAACGATAGTTTTTGGTGTGAATGTAATTAAAAATATATCCATGAAAACCAACAGCGAAGAATGTTTATGTTTGACTTTTTCCCTGATAATTTCTTCATTATTATGGGGAAGTAAAATCATTTCCACTGCTTCTTTAAATGCTACAGGGATGGCAATCATTACTTGAATTAGAACCTTTAACCATTCTGTTAATTTTGCCCGTGATGTATAACCTCTGGGTAAAATTAAAGCGATAATTATGCCAATAATAATATTGGTTGTACTAAAATCAGCGGTCAATAAAAACCAAATTGTGAGTCTTAATATTAAATTTCCGATCATGCTAATGCCATCCAAAATAATACAATTACAGTTAAACTCATTACACCAACTAAATGTTCAAATTTTTCAACTACACGAGGTACATATATAGCTAATTTTTTGAAAATCAAATGATATGCTAACCAACCCACCGCAATGGTGATAATCGCTTTGATAATATCGGCAATATTATAAGCTTTCAAATAGGCAATATTGGCGACAAACAAACCCGTTAATAATAAAGTTACCGCTGACCAAAAACTGTATTTTGTTGTTTGTTCATTGTCTTTTTTATGAGGCAGAAAAATAAACTTAGCAAAAGAAATTGCTGTACCTACTGCGGCTACATTCATGGCGATAAATTGCCAAGATGTGATATTTTTTAGGGTTAATACCTTAGCGGAAAAACCTGCTAATAAAGGAAAACCAGAAATTGATAAACTAGCTATAACTAAAGGTATCCAAATTGTGGTATTAATTGATTTATATTGCAGTTCTTTAAAATTGCGACTGGGTAAGGAACCCGCAATTAAAAATAAAGATGATTTGACTAATCCATGTGTAAGTGTGTAAAATCCTCCTACTGCTGGTGCTGCTAAAATAAATCCTAATTGGGATATAGTATGAAAAGCTAACATCCGTTTTGTATCTTTTTCTAAAACAGCATAGCATACACCCATTAATGTTGTTCCCACTCCTAAAATGACAACAATACTATTAATTTCTTCAGAAACAGCAGCACATCTTAATAATGGTAAAACACTGGCTTTAACAACAATACCTGACAGTAATGCAGAAACGGGAGTTTCTGATTCAGAATGGGTTAAAGGTAGCCATAAACCGGATATAAAAATACCAGCTTTTACTAATAGTCCAAGAAAAATTAATGCTAATGCTTCTGGTGGTGCATTTTTTAACCCTACAAAACTAAAAGAGAGATTGTTTTGATAAACTAACACTGCACCAACTAGATAAAATAACATGGATATGTTACTAACAAAAAGATAGCGTAAACCTACCCAAATTGAGCGATCGCTGCGAGGATAAGCAATTAGTAAAAAAGCCGCAATTCCGCTTACTTCTAACGCTACATATAAACTCACAAAATCAGCACAGACAAAAGCCGCATTTAAACTACCATGAACTAGCAAAGTTTGGGCATAGAAAAAAGCATTTTTATCACTATCCCAACAATATAAAACTACAGCAGCAGTAACCAAAGCATTGGTTAATATAAAATACCCACTTAACTGATCAGCTTCTAAGGTGACACCAAAACTATCAAGTAAATTGAGTTTAATTGCTGACGGTTCTAGGAATAGTTGCACAGCATAAGCAGCAGTAATCAATGTTCCCAAAAAAGTCAAATGTCTATTAAGTTGGGGAACTAAAAAAATGATAAAACCCAAAAAAAATGGAATTCCAACCCAAGCAATTGTTATACTATTCATAGTCTATTTTCATGGTTTATTTTCATGTAAGAATTTAGATTTTTAAGTGTGACAAGAAAAACACAAAATTTATTATCTACAGATTGATAAATAAACTATTCTCACTCCTGACTCCTAAATTCTTGTATTTTCATGGTGTATTATTTTTCTCAATTTCACTACTTTCTAATGTAGGATTATCCTTTGCTAATTTCATGACCCCAACTAACATCAAAGCTTGAATCGAAAAACCTATGACTATAGCTGTTAAAATAACTGCTTGGGGAACAGGATCAGCATAAGCAGCTTTTTTTACATTGGAAATAATGGGAGTAAATAAACCCGCTTTTGATGCAATAAATACATAAAAAGCAATGACCCCCGTACTCATCACATCCATTGACACTATCTTCATCACCAGGTTTTTTTTTAAGATGATTCCAAAAAAACCGCACAGTATTGTTGCCAGTACACACGCTTCTAACACGGAAATTACCTATTTGATAAGAGACATGGAAATGTATCCCAGACTTCAGAAGTTGGGAGTTTGATATATTCAGTTTTTGTTTAGTTATTTCAAGTGTTAAAATATTAATAGCACGAATTTATGGTGCTGTATACAGCAAAGCACGATATTTTTTATGATGATGATCATAATTACTCTCTATGGTTTATGCTGTGGGTAAGGTAGCAATTAAAACTAAAAGCGAGAAACGAGTGAATTTGAATTTTTCTACCCCCTTACAATTAATTGGGCGCTCCCTAGAATTTCAACGTATTATTGAAATACTTGCTAAAGATGGTGACTTGTTAATTACTGGAGTCCCTGGTAGTGGCAGACGTACCCTAGTTAAAGGTGCAGCAAAAGAAGTTAATACAGTCATCTTAGAAATAGACTGTATTCGTGCTACAGAAGCAGAGAGATTTGTGCAACTATTAGCCGAAGCGATTAGTCAAAACTGGGAAGCCGATAAAATTCAAAACTGGGTGAATGAAAGTTCATCGGAATTTTTTAACTTTAATTCTGAAAATCAACTCAAACTTATCCATTCCCTGCAACAAAAACAACTTTGGCAAGCATTCGCCAATTTGCTTAACTTATTAGAAATAATGGCCGTTGACTTAAATCAACGCATATTGTTAATTTTACAAAGTTTTCCCCATATTCGTTCTTGGGATCGTCAAGGTTTGTGGGAAACTACATTCAGGCAAGAAGTTAAAATATATCCTCATGTGAGCTATGTATTAATAGCCACCATAGCTGAATCTAGCCAACATACAGATGATACCAACTATCCGATAGAAACTATCCAGTTAGCACCTTTAGCAAAAGATGTTGTCGCCCTATGGGCTAGAGAAATTTTACACAATGACGGACTTACTTTTGATTGTCATAGCCAGGGGTTGCAACTGTTTCTAGAAGCTGTACAGGGTCATATTGGTGATGGTATGGCGATTATTCGGCGTTTATCTGCGTCGCGCTGTACTAATAGTTTAATTACGGAAGAAGATGTAAAAGAAGCCATCAAAGGATTACTCAAAGATTTATCAATGACCTATGAATCTTTGTTAATGTTATTACCAGCTAATCAAGTACATTTATTAGAATCTTTAGCTATTGATCCTACTGATAAACCCCAAAGTAAAGAATATATTCAAAAACATGGACTTTCACGAGGAGGGAGTCTCCAAGGTGCATTAACAGGTTTACAGCACAAAGGTTTAATTTATAATGCGGAAAATGGGTATCGGTTAGCAATGCCTTTATTAGCTTTATGGTTAAAAGAAAGATTACATTGATAATTAAACATCTACTTATAGGGGACATTTTTATGATAAAAATCATGGTCTTGTCACATCATTCTATTTTTATCAAATCCCCTAAATCTTTCAGATACCCGACTTCTTAGAAAATTCGGGTATCTTGTTGTTCATATTTTTTTGTCTACATATTGAGTTAGAGAGGATTATTTTCCATAAAACTTTGTATTTTTGCATTGAGTATTTTTTCAGCTTCACGCTTCATAGATACTGATTGTTCTTTAGCGTTTTGAATTAGTTTATCATTTTCTTCCTTAATAGGTTTCCCGTTCTCCATCACAAGTGCATAAAAAGGTACAATCAGAAAAATCAGAAATGCCAAAAATGGAACAAAAGGAGTAATTATTAGTATTAAGCCAATAGCAAGACAACCGCAGCCCAATATTGCGCTGTTATTTTCTTCCCTCTTTTTTCCTTCTTCTGTTGCATAAGTAATAAGTTGATCAGCTTGTTTTTCTATCTCTGGTATTTCTTTTAAATAACTACCTACTTCAGATATAAAATTATTCATGTATACACGGTTATGGTATATAGCTAAATTTAGTTCTGCACCTGTGCAATCTTTAATAATTTGCAGAAGCTTAAATAATTGTTCAGCTTTCCAAGATGTTCCACAATCTAGACAGGTATTGACATTTCTATCTTCACCTGTAACAGCCCCAACAGCCGCACCTACAACACCAAATAAAGCATATCCGACTATAGCATTTCCCCAATTCACATCAGTTTCCTGTTTAAGTTGGATGTGATTAGAACCACAATTAGGACAATTAGCCATGATAGAACCCCTTTGGTACTGCTATGCTTACAGTAGTATTACATTTATCTGCTCATAATGCAATTGTTAAATTAACTTTTTGACACACATAGGGACAAGCTCACCGCAGTCATCGCTAAAAAATTAGCAGACAAAACGGAACCCCCTCATAATTAAATGAGGGGGTCTGTTAAATATAAAACCTGGCATCGAGCTATTTTGACGTAGGGCTACCCCTAAACTATCGTCGCCGCAGCAGCGTTTCACCTCTGAGTTCGGGAAGGGAT
>OGVQ01000139.1_pt1 | contig 13269 bp, 7 predicted proteins | sample 1575801 | NCBI WGS metagenome assembly OGVQ01 (sample SAMN07581550, study PRJEB24739) | freshwater metagenome | place: Singapore | collected 2015-04 | reverse complement strand
TCCTAATAACCGTTGTGATTCTTCAGGATTGTTATGAATATACTCTACTATGTTGCTCATAATCTCAGGGTAGATCCACGATTTTATCCCGTTATACCATAATTTTATTCTTTTTCGGAGATGTCTATTGTTTAAACCTTTCAAATAATTCAGCGAAAGGTTGATATTCTTCCCTTTTAGAGTATCCTCGTTGAATACCTTGCCAATTATTTATTAAAGTTGCCCAAATTTCCTTTTGGCATTTAAAATTATTTTGCCATGAATCCTTTTTAATTGGTGGTTGAACATAATGGAATTGTGAATCATTTCGAGACGGAAAATCAGGGTAAGAACTGGTTTTGTCTAAAGTCCTGGGGCTAGAAAAATAATTACAAATTAATTGTAAATCATCCCGAATATCAGCAATAAACTCTTTCTGAGCATAAACCCAAGCACTACCCTCTATCATTAATAACCAAGAGAGACTATCTACCGATATGTTCTTATGGAATAAATTTAATAGTAGATATCTAATTCCTTTTGTTAGTTGTTCTTTAGGGAATAAAGCTAAACCCCGAATAGCTTTTTGCAACTCTAAAGACACAGTTTGATTTTCATCAGGTTTTTTACCAGCTTGAATATTCAACCATGCCAAAAACTGCGGTAAACTCTCTGGAATTACCATTGCTCTGAGCGTCATTAGTCGCACCATTTGGGAGCTATAGATTTTTTGCTTAATTGCTTTTTCCGCACCTTGAGCATTAAATAAACTCTCCCAATAATCAGATTTAATTCCCTTAGTTTCTAACCCTTTAACAATTTCTTGTACTGCTTCCGGTTTGACAGTAGAACTATTTATTAAACTGCGAATAGCAGATTTTAAGGCCGCTTCATCAACATTTATTGCTGAAACGACCTGACCAGCATTAGCAATGGCTCGTTTTAATCCATCATAGGCTCTTTGTGATGCTGGTTGAATTACCTGAAAACGCTCCGGTTTTTCCAATGCTTCTACATTAAAAGCCCACGCAACAGGTAAAACTTTTTTAGACTTGTTAAATTTTATGATTGCTAAGGCATTAATAGTATATAAATCATGTTGATTTTTTGCTGGTAATACTATTGCTTGATCTTGTTCAAACGGTAAAGATTTATCCTCCTTTGTCAGGTGAGGTTGACCAGATTCTCCCATAAATAAAAAAGGACTACCTTCAAAATCTAAGGGGTTAAATGTTGGTTTTTGGTCTTGTTCCCACCAAGTTAATATAAACCGTAAATTATTATCTCCCTGACACAAAAAATAACGATAAAAAGCCGCACTGCGTCCCACTTCATCCTGTCCTCGTGTGACAACAGCCATCACAGACCAAATATCATCACCACTTCCTACTATCCGGCCAATAATTGCTGGTTTTTCCGTAGATGATCCTTCAGTTAAAGCAAATTCCTGATTAGCAATAGACCTTTCTACAACTTGAGGAATGGGGTTAATAGTGGCGTTCATGTATTGTCCGGTAAACCCCAAAGACACCCAACCATTAGCCCTTTGTTGAACGTGAATACCTGTACTAAATTCGTGAATTTCAATATTTGGTGAACTCATGTTTTTAACTGTTATCTAAGAGGATGTTTGGGAAATCATAAAGTTTATTAAAAGACCTCTCTCCAAACCTCTCTCCTTGCAGGAGAGAGGCTTTGAAATTCTCTTCCAGTTCCCTCTCCTCCTAGGAGAGGGTTAGGGAGAGGTAGAAAAGGGGGATCTCTTTTCATATATGATCTAATTCTGGATGACGTGAACCTGTACAAAGCCAATAAATGGGAGCAACTAAACCAAAAGGCCGCCAAAGTTTGGGATTTTTAATTACTGCTGTTACCCCTCCCCTAGTTTTAGTGAGTAAGTTAACATTTGGTTCAGGATATTTACTACCTAACATCCCAAAAGCCGAAGCTGTAAAAAATTCTATATTACCCCCTCCCATTTGTTGCCATGACTGTAATTTTCTGCAAACTTGGGGAAATCTTGCTGATGCTAAAAATGCTGGTTGATCTCGATTTACCCACAAATCAGATTGTTCACATTTATTCAAAACTAAGGCAATTCGCCGTTTACTTCCACCCAGATCATTTCGGTCAAGTGCTAACAGCAATTTATCTAAACCATTGGCATATTCTAAATCTTTGCGCCGACTACTACCATCAACTAAAAACAGAATACCATTACACTGTAAACAGTCTTCTAAATATTCATCTAATTGGGGATTTTTACTTTGATGTAATAAATCTTCAAAAAATTCACCAGAATAATCTTTAGAACTGATATTTAAATTCAGTAATTTAGAACCTAATTTTTTTTCTTTCAGAGTTATTTGTAAAGTGCAATCATTGACATCTGATACAGTTAAAGCTAACTTAGTTTTTTCTAGTTCTAACCCTTGTTCTAAGATATTTTGAGCTTTACTAAGTAAGTCTTCTCCCCCTTCGTCCACAGCCGTTACAGCCTGAACTGGACTATCAGGATCAGCATTTGGCCATCGGGCTAAGGAAGCCATATATGTAGTTTTTCCAGAAGAGCGATCGCCTATAACTCGTAACACCCCACTACTTTGTAATGGGGTCTGATTTTTATTCTTAAATAAATTAAACATCTTCTCTCATCCTCTTACCCGTACTTAACCAATAGAGAGGTGAAATCATCCCATAGGGCGACCAACTATCAGTTTCTCTTAACACAGCATATCTGCCTTTTGTTCCTAATTCTTCCTTCCGATTGGGGCGCGGATTTTTACTTCCTAAAACCCCAAAAGTAGATATGGCATAAAACTGTAAATTTTTAGGAGGAATATTGTCTTTTAAAAATGACAGAGTTTCTGGGAAATGAATGGCAAATAAATCATTTTCAGGATCTAACCGCCCAGGCCACAGTTCCCCCCGTTCACATTTACTCATGGCTACAGCTAACCGTAAATCATACAATCTTTCCTGTTTATCCATTAAATTTATCAACCTTTTAAAGACTCGTTTATAAAATTTATCTGTTCCTTGTCTCCACTCTGTTAATAAAATTAAACACCCTTGAGTATCTTTGCTTAAACACTCATTCATAAATTCTTCATGTAATGGATCAGCTGAAACTGATTCCAACTCTTTAAAAACTTCTCCTGGATAGTCTCGCACAGCTAAATTTATTTTCTCTAGTTTTCGCCATTTTTTCTGAATTTCAATAATGAATGAATAGACTTTTAAATCATCAATTGTTGTCACATATTTTGCAGTAGGTTCTAAGGATGCACCCTCTAAAATAATGTTTTCCGCCTTGTCTGCTAATTCTCTAGTTTCTTCATTCAACGCTTGCACTTTAAAATTTTTATTTTTCTGCTTTGTTTTTAATGGTTGATAAGCCAAAGCCGCTAAATAAGTAGTTTTTCCAGAGGCCTGTGGTCCGATGATATGAATGTTGCCCATGTTACACCCTTTTAATTATTTAATTATTTAAACAACAGAGAATGATGAATAGTCCCGGCAATAGAATTTGCACCTATACAAGCAAAGTCGCGCTCCCTCCCCTGAACAAGGGGACGGTAGGAGAGGGTTCAAAATAGGCTGTAAATAGTGAATTCCCAACCCGTACCGACGGTTTTCGTCTGTGTAAATGTGATTTCTAATCGTCGGCACTGGTTTTAATCCATGAAAAAATTTGTTTAACACAATTCCCAGCTATTTCGCTAAAAAACTCCCCAAATAAATCCAAGGTAATTCTAATAAACCTCGATGATAAATAGATGTAATAAAACACCGCACCGAGCCACCGGAAAGACCGTTATTTAATTGTTCTAATTGGGAATAAATCGGACGAAAATATCTTTGTAAAACATGAGTATGCCGCTGCTGCCAGTTCAGGGAACTACCGTAGGGCTTATAAGCCAGTTTACCACCTTCCTGGGTCAAATCACAAAATAAATCAGCTTTATTGATACAAATCGCTAAATGTCTGACATTGGGACATTGATGATGAAAAAATTCTACCCACCTATCAAAGCGATTACACCATTGTTTTTGTGTGACAAACTGCTCTACATCTGTACCTGATTGTAAACTCATGCCCCGATGGGGTGGAAGAATAAGCAACAGTCCCTCGCTGTTGCGAATGAGAGGTAAAAATTGATTCCATTGTTCAGGCCTATTCTTTTGCAAATTCCTGTCCCACACCTCCCCTGCTGTGTCAATCCAATCTACTACCATTTGCTTATTACCAGATGGTAGCCGCACCTCCATCTCTAAATACCTGGGGTGTGGCATTTGCGGATCTGTTGCTTTGGGTTGTGAGTTTTCATCCAACAGTTGTACTCTTAGATTGTCATAATCAAGATTGGCAACTTTGACATATTCACCTTTGGGGTTGACTAACTCTAGTGCTAAGTGAGTCTTACCTGTTGCGCGATCGCCTATATATACTACTCCCATGTTGATTATTTTGATGAAATTACTTATATCTAAACGTTATCTAAAACTTACGCATTGACAGAATCAACTTAATCTTATTAAACTTAATGTATATTTTCACAAAATTGCGCTAATTTTAAGATTCTGGAATATGAATATCAAATATAATTAGTTTTAATCCTTTAAAGCAAATTTCTTAGCATTTTTTGAGCTTGTTTCCTGTAAACTCAAAGCCAACTCTTATACCTAAATTTTTAATGATATAGATACTACCCTACAATACTTACAGCATATTCCATCTACATGAGGTAGACTATGAACAGGCAAGACTTGTACTGAGCTTGTCGTTCGCGTAGCGTGGCGTTAGCCATAGTATGCCTGTGTTACAAGGGTTTTGTTATTAACATTTGTACCTCATAAGCTGATGTGCAGCTAAACCGTATAATTAAACAACCTGAAGTTACAGTAACACAAGCATCTTGCTTGTATTAATTATTCAAGTTAAAGGCACAACAGCTTAATAACGGAAACTGCTGTAGGTTAAAATTGTTTACACTGAAAGTCTATTTTTGCTGCATTAAAACCTATGGCTAATCCCAAATCTGATCAAAACTTTGTCTACCAAGAATTTGGTAATGGCAGTTCACCCGCACTAGAACGCGCTGTAGAACGGGGAATCCAAGATTTACCTCCAAATCAACAAAATGTGAGAATCCAAGCCACTCGCGCTGGACGCAAGGGTAAAACGGTGACTGTTATTACTGGATTTCAAACTAAACCAGAAACTCTAACAGCTTTATTAAAACAGTTAAAAGCTCAATGTGGTACAGGTGGGACGGTGAAAGATAATGAAATCGAGGTCCAGGGAGACCATAAACAAAAGATTTTAGAGATTTTGGTAAAATTAGGTTATAAAGCTAAAATTAGCGGTGGTTGAAGAGTGCGGTTTACCCTATCTTTTCAGGAATTGCCATTTAAGCCTGAAACTCTTAATATATCTAGGTTTTTGGTTTATTCAGCAAGCCCTATTTATTTTTCATATATTAGGTTAGCAAAGGAAAGTAAGCTGTTGTGCCTTTAACTTGAATAATTAATACAAGCAAGATGCTTGTGCTACCGTAACTTCAGGTTTTTTAATTATACAGTTTAGCTGCACATCAGCTTATTATTTTAGGCAGCTAGATCCAATAATCTTAGGACTTACGCAAGATGTGATTGAAACCCATATTATTGCGTAGGGGTAATTCATGAATTACCCCTACTTTCGTTCCGTTTTGCGTAAGTCCTAAATCTAATAAGTACCAAAGCAAAATTAATTTAACATTTTTGGAAAAAACAAAAATCTCTGTATTACTTATCTGTTTCCTATTCCCCGTTCCCTATTCCCTCTCCCAAATATAAAATTTATTTTGCACGACTACTTATTGTTATTTCTTGTAGTGCGGGCATACTATGGCTAACGCCACGCTACGCGAACGGCAAACTCAGTACAAGTCTTGCCCGCAAGAATTATACAAATTAAATGCACAACAGCTTATCTACCCCAGCAATGATTGACATTGCTGTTCCTAATCAAGTTCTGGCTGTGCAAAAATTTGATTATCCTTTGGGCGTTGCTGAAACCAAATATGAATCTAGGTGTAGAGACGTTCCGCCAGAACGCCTCTACCTTGTTAGGTTATTCAGCCCAAGCGATTAAGCGGGGTTCGTAAGGACTAGAGAGGTATTGATTGCGAGGTAGGACACGCAAAGATAAACCTTGCAAACCAGAAGTAGTATAGGTAATATTTGCAGTATACACACTTAAGGCATCTGGATTTTTTCCTTGATAATCCATGACTACAGGTATGGCATTAACAATATCACCATTGGCATCAATAGAACCTTGATATAGTTCTACTTGCACATCATCATGATTCAAAGTAGCTAAATCTACCTTGGCTTTAACGGCTACGGTTTGATTAACTTCAATGTCTGATGCTGCGGATACATCAATATCTTTGATTTTGATGTTAAACCAGTGTTCACCTAGTTTTGCTTTCCAAGCTGCTAGTTCCTTAGCTGGGGCGTAGTTATCTACGGTGAGGGTATGATAGCGATCGCTTGCGGGGAAATAAGCTCTCTGTGCATATTCTCGCACCATCCGGGCTGTATTAAAGAAAGGACAATTCAAGCGAATTGCATCTTTCATTTTTGCCACCCAAGGACGAGGCAAACCATCACCATCACGATGATCATAGAATAGGGGTACAACTTCCTTCTCTAGTAACTCATAGAGGGCGTTAGCTTCTATCTCGTCTTGATAATTGGGATCTTCGTAATTTTCCCCATGGCCTATCGCCCAACCTGTGCGAACATAATCAGCTTCATCCCACCAACCATCTAGTACACTGAGATTGGGTAAGCCATTCATAGCGGCTTTCATGCCACTTGTCCCAGAAGCTTCACGGGGACGACGGGGGGTATTTAACCAGATATCACAACCTGCCACCATCAAGCGGGCAATGTGAATATCGTAGTTAGGAACAAACACCACCTGTTTTTCTAAATGGTGTTCGCGGATAAAGTGGTTAATATCCCGAATTAATTCTTTACCGGGGATATCTTTGGGGTGTGCCTTACCAGCGATTACAAACTGGACTTTGCAGTTTTTGTTACCGAGTAGAATCCGTTTAATTCTTTCCAAATCACGCATCCATAGGGTAGCGCGTTTGTAAGTTGCAAAACGACGGGCAAAACCAATGGTTAAAACGTTAGGATCAAGAACTTCCTGGGCTTGGGTAATATCGGAGGCAGAAGCACCGCGATCGCGTAAATGCTTGACTAAATGATCCCGCACGTACAGCACCATATCCAGGCGGCAGCGTTCGTGATTTCGCCATAACTCCTCATCGGGAATGGCATCCATGCGTTCCCACAATTGGTTATCTGGCGGTGCTGATGACCAGTTTGGACCGAGATAGCGATCGTATAACTCTTGAGTAGATTTACTCACACAACTGCGGGCGTGAACACCATTAGTAATGGCAGTAATTGGCACTTCATCCACAGGAACTTTTTGCCACAAACCTTGGAACATTTGCCGAGAGACAACACCGTGCAACTGTGCCACACCGTTGGAGAATGTGGCCATTTTCAGTGCTAATACTGCCATACTGAAAGGACTGGACAAATCACCGGTGTTTTCTCGTCCCAAGCCTAAAAACTGCTCTTTTGGTAAACCAAAGATATCTGCATAGTAACCCAGATAATACAATATCTTGTCTGGGGCAAACAAGTCAATTCCGGCGGGAACTGGGGTGTGAGTAGTGAAGATATTACTAGAAGCTACTACCTGTCTAGCTTGTCTGTAACTGAGTCCTTGTTCCTGAATCAGAATGCGGATACGTTCTAAAGCCGAGAAAGCCGCGTGGCCTTCATTCATGTGGTAAGCAGTAACTTCATAACCCAAGGCTTTGAGCATTTGCACACCACCTATGCCCAGCATAATTTCCTGGTGAATACGCATATCTATATCACCGCCATACAATTGATCGGTGATATCGTGGTCATAGGCCTTGTTAGGTTCGATGTTAGTATCAAGCATATACAGGGGTACTGTTCCCACCTGGACACGCCACACTCGCGCATATACCTTGCGTCCGGGATAGTCTACCGCAATCCGTAGTTCTGTACCATCGGGATTCCGTTCTAAATGCAAGGGCATATTATAGAAATCGTTGATGGGATAGCGTTCCTGTTGCCAACCATCAGCGTTAAGATACTGGGCAAAGTAGCCTTGTTGATAAAGTAAACCTACACCAACTAAAGGTAATCCCAAATCACTAGCTGATTTGAGGTGATCTCCTGCGAGTACACCTAAACCACCAGAATACACAGGTAAGCAATCTACTAACCCAAATTCAGCCGAAAAATAGGCGTAACATTCTTTTTTCTGTTGATTTCTTTGTTTTTTATACCAAGTGCGCTCTTGCAAATAATCTTCTAATTGCCGTGCGGCTCGATCTACCTGTGCTAAAAAGCCCTCATCTTCCACAACTTCTAAAAGTCGGCTTTGACTGATAGTCCCCAGCATCAACACGGGATTATGATGACTAGATTCCCACAAATCAGGATCTAAGCGCCGAAAAAGGTCTTTGCTCTCAACATTCCAATCAAAATGGAGGTTGTATGCCAGTTTCCGCAAAGGTTCTAGCCTGGATGGGAGTGAAGGAGATACGTTAAAAGTACGAATTGGCTGCATAGTTTTGGAAAAACTTTAAGTTCAGCTATGGTTATTGTTGACTGTTTTTATCTCATGTTGCCAATTCTTTATACTATGTTTGTCAAATTTTGATAACTTTGTTAAGAATTGATAATAAAAGAACTATTTTAGACTAAGCACTAAGAGTTTAGGGTTTTTACGGAATTATTGCCAAAGTTTTAGTAAGATTTAATAATTTAGTTAAAAATCAAGGGCGATCGCTCCACATCTCCAGAAAAACTTAATATTTTTTTAACATTAATTAAGGGACTGCAAGTATAAAAAAAGCTGTTCTCCTTCCATTAGACATAGGAGTGAAAATTATCTTAGGGACAATTCATGAATTGTCCCCACAAGGGTTCTGGAAAACGCACATTTAATTACTACCGAAGGTCTAAAATTCCTAATTAAGGTTTATAGGGGTAAGGTGGATAATACCCACCAAAACCAGTTGGTTAAAAAATACTGTTACCAAGGACTACCAATCATCGTAAAAGCAGACCAATAATAAGGATGGGATAAGTTGCGATTTTTAATATTTAGTAGTTCTGGTGGTAAAGAAATTCCTCCTCTTGTACCTCTTAATTCACCATTTGTGACATTAACTTTACCTTGAATCATGGCTAGTTGTGCTTGTCGTAAAGCTTCCGATTTAATCGGTGCTGTTTTTAATTTGTGATAAAATTCATTCATTAATCCTAATGTTCCCTCGTCACTAACATACCACAAACTAGCGAGAGCAGACTTAACTCCAGCTTGCACCGCTAAACCGGCAAAACCTAATTCTACTTGTTCATTTCCTAATGCTGTGCGACAAGCACTTAATACTAATAATTCTACGGGAGGATTTCTAAAACCTAATGTGCGAATTTGGTTGATTTGTAGTTTTTCTTCTCCCCAAAATTGAATGTATGATTTACTAGAATCTCCAGGATTAAATTCGCCATGGGTAGCTAGGTGAACTATTTGTGTAGGTCTTTTTTGGCGTTGTTTTTGCAGGTTTTCAATGGTGAATTCCTGATTGATAAAATAGCGATTTTCCCCAAATTCCTTAGCGACTGTGGGTAATTCTACCATCACTCCAGGTAAAGGGTTTTGATTAGGACCGGTGAATTTGGATGCTCCCATGAGCAAAATTTGTGAATCTCTTAAAGATTTATAACGAGTATCCATCAAACTCACACTGGGAATTAATCCTATATTATATTTCTCAACCAGAAAGTTTTTGCCATCGTATAGGGCGGCAAAGGGTAGCGATCGCAAATTATTATCAACGGACAACAACAAAGTATCTATTTTCTCTGTTATTAATACTGCTTCTATAGGTGCAACCAGAGAATTATACAGATTTTTCCCTGACTCTTTATAACCATTACTCTTCATATCCGTAACATTATTACGGAAAAGTCTGATATCAGCAATTAATTTTTGTTTATCAATCTTCACATTGTGATGGATAGGTTTGCCGTCAGGTGTAATGATCACTAAATCTAAAGATTTAGGTTGTGAGATCATGTAAAATATTGCCGATCTTTTGCCAGTTTGTCCCAGAATTGATCTTAAAGCAGCCTGGATAGTTTCTACTGTTTGCGGTTGGGCATCCAGTTGTAATTTTTCTCCATAATATCCTGTATATTCTCCCGATAAGGATTGTTCAATTGAAGAAACTGCACCTTCTATATTACCTGCTATCAGTTGGTTTGATGCTAGTTGGCGAGTAGTATTACTATCTAGTAAAATATTGCCTACCTTATTATTTAGGATAACGCCTGGATCTTTGATAAAACCATCAGTGAAAAAGCCAGGCTTAGGTACTAGTAAATCAGATCTAACGTCAGGTCTCAAGTCAGTGGGAACGATACTAATATTATTTTGGGTATAATTTGATATGAGTAATTGTGGAAGGATACTATTATTTACACCAGTTGTAATTGCCCCAGCAGTACCGTGAATATCCGCATTACCAACAGTGAAGGGTCGTACACCGGGATGATTGATGATAATACTACCACCGCCTAAACCCCCCGCTGTGGAAATAGATGACAAAATCCCATTTTTATCTACAAATGTACCTGTAGCGCGGAAAGTATCATAGGTAACAATCTCAACATTACCACCAACACCTGAGATTCCACCCTGGGCGTTAATAGAATCAATAATAGTTGTAATGGGGTCAATTGTCACATTACCACCATTACCAAACTTGGCACTAGAATCTATTTGACCAGTAAAAATTTGATTTGTGGCTAATATAGTAATATTACCACCACCATTAGGAAAACTAGAATTAATATTACCTGTGGTGATGTTTTTACTTCTGAAACTAATTTGTTGACCAGGAGTGGTAATGTTACCTGTGGTGATATTGTTGCCACTATTTAAACTTACTCCTCCTATAGTTGTGATCATGTTACCTAAGTTAATATTTCCAGTTGCAAACTGATTTATACTGGCAGCATTAATATTTTTTCCGGTGACATTTACTGCTTGATTAATGATGACATTACCCAGAAAATCGCCAGTATTTCCTAAGTCTTCATTAAAGGTAATATCACCACCAGTATTGAGAGTTAGATCATAATTACCTTTGATGCTACCAGTTGTAATGGAGTTATTGGCAGTGAGAATGGTATGATTATTCAGGGTGACAGGATCATTAAGTTGAATATTTCCTGCTGTCGCTGTGAGATTGCCATTTAATTCTGTTGTTCCTCCTGCGTCAGTGCTGATGCTGGCGGCGGTAACATTGGATAAAGATGTTTTACCACCACTATTAATATTTAAACTGGTGAGAGGTTGAATATTACCTACTGCTTCGGCAAAGATCACGTCAGCACTACTAGAGTTAATATTCAGATTGATATTACCATTAACTGTCTTGTTGAATATCACTCCCTGGTTACTTGTGATGGTGGAGTTGTTGGTAAATAAGACAGGATAATTATAAACTTGAGGTGTAATGGTGGTAATGTCTGCACCGATGTTAATGGGAGACTTAAAATTAATTTCTGGAGCAATAATAGCGTTATTTGCATCAGTTTGACCTAAGGGCGATCGCAATATTACTGGATCAAGAAAAGTTGTAATTCCTGTAAAAGTAATAATCCCCCTACCATCTTCTCTACCAATGATAATGGAATCGAAACCATCCTGTAAGGCTTTAATATCTACTGCTGATAAGTTTAATGTGGTGGATACATCAGCTACACCACCTATATTAATATTCTGATTAGCAGTAAATGGTTGCAGGGTTAAATTTCCAGTTCCAGCAACAGTTTTATTAAAGTTAATTTCTTGTCCGGTTAAAATGACATCACCATTAGCGATAACCGCATTATTATAGGTTTGTGCATTTGTGGTAGTTACATTACCATTAATAGTAGTTGTTCCTGTGGAGTTAGTTCTTAAATTAGCAACATCCAGATTTTTATTGACAACCGTATTTCCTGAATCATTAACATTCAACACTTCTGCAGCAGATACATTTTCTATAAATTCAATATTGTTACCTTTTAAAGTAACGTTACCATTAGCAATAACCCTATTCTTATAGGTTTGTCCATTTGCCGTTGTCATATCAGCATTAATGGTAGTTGTTCCTGTTATGTTTGTGTTTAAACTTCCTAAATTTGCACTTTGGTTAAAGGTAGTATTTACACTACTATTTAGGGTTAAACTTGCTGAACTTTCAACTGTGTTATTAAAGTTGATATTATTTGCAGCTAAGGTAACATCAGTATTAATTATGACTGGATTATTATAGGTTGGTGCATTGGTAGTTGTCACATCACCATTAATTTCTGTCATCCCTATACCATTAAGAATTAAGTTATTTAATGGAGTTAGATTACCCACTTTACCCAGGAATTTAACATTACCTGCACCTGGAATTAAAGTTAGGGAATTATTGCCAGAAATAGTACCATTAACATCGTTATTGAAAATAACATCCCCTGATGATGTGGTAATAGTCAGAAGAGGCTGATTTAAGCTAACATTTCCAGTAAAACTAACCGTTCCGCCTGTAGTTTGGAAACTAAATGTATTAATGGAACTACCTTCTATACTTTGGAAACTAAATGTATTAATGGAACTACCTTGTAATAAGATATTACCATTAGTTGTTTCAAGAGCGATCGCACCGCCATATCCAGACGCACCGCCATTTTCTGACAATGAGTAAGATTCTATATCTGTTGTAGAGATATTACCCCCTGTATTGGAGAGTTTGATATTTCCGCCATTTTCTGTGTTTCCAGACTTTGATACCGAAGCAGACAGCAATTTTGCTGTAGAGATATTACCCTCAGTGGTGGTCAAGGTTATATCTCCTGCATTTTTCGTATTTCCAGCAATAATTGAATATGAATTGGATTCTATCTTTCCTGTGGTAATATTACCCCCTGTAGTGGAGAGTTTGATATTTCCGCCATTTTCTGTGTTTCCAGAATTTGATACCGAGGCAGAATACAAATTTCCGGTAGAGATATTACCCTCAGTGGTGGTCAAGGTTATATCTCCTGCATTTTTCGTATTTCCAGCAATAATTGAATATGAATTGGATTCTATCTTTCCTGTGGTAATATTACCCCCTGTAGTGGAGAGTT
>OGVQ01000138.1_pt1 | contig 13383 bp, 16 predicted proteins | sample 1575801 | NCBI WGS metagenome assembly OGVQ01 (sample SAMN07581550, study PRJEB24739) | freshwater metagenome | place: Singapore | collected 2015-04 | reverse complement strand
GAACCAGAAATCACGGTTTTTCCATCGGGTGTGAGTGCGATCACTCTTACCGAGTAACGATGACCTTTCAGGGTGAACTTTTGTGTTCCTGTTCCCACATCCCAGATTTTGATAGTCTTGTCATCTGAACCAGAAATCACGGTTTTTCCATCGGGTGTGAGTGCGATCGCATTTACCGAGTCACTATGACCTTTCAGGGTGAACTTTTCTGTTCCTGTTCCCACATCCCAGATTTTGATAGTCTTGTCCCAAGAACCAGAAATCACGGTTTTTCCATCGGGTGTGAGTGCGATCACTCTTACCGAGTAACGATGACCTTTCAGGGTGAACTTTTGTGTTCCTGTTCCCACATCCCAGATTTTGATAGTCTTGTCATCTGAACCAGAAATCACGGTTTTTCCATCGGGTGTGAGTGCGATCGCATTTACCGAGTCACTATGACCTTCTAAAGTGCGAATTAATCCTCCACCACCAGGAGGCGTGAGGCTACCTATTAAACTATATAAACCTGTACTTTTATCTGTGGCGATTTGTGCTAATAAATTTTTAATTTCTGGTAAATCGAAATATGTTAGTTGTGCTGATAGCTGTCCCTTGAGTTGTTTTGGATCTTCAAATAATATGTGTGTTGACCTAAATAAAGCCCTTTCAATTAATTTTAATGCTTTGACGGTTTCAGCATATTTTGAATTATTCCTGATTTCGGAAGTATCTAATAAATCATAATCTTCAATCAGTGCTTGCACTCCAAATAAAGGATGATTAATTTTTGCTTCGATAAAGTAGTAGTTAGCTAATAATTTAAACAGCTTTGTATACTCTTCACCCGCTAATAATAATCTGGGATATTCATCTAAAAACTGTTCTTTTGCTTCCTCTGACTGTTCATCAAACCAACTGCGAAAGTTACTCATAGTATTAATCCCTCAGCCATATTTTGAGCAACTTCCGCGCTGATTTCTGGTAAATTCACCCCCGCAGCTTCGACAATATCTTGACGTATTAAAAAATCTCGGAAACTTTCATGATAAAAGCGATAACGGGGCAGTTGTTCGGTTTTTTGTTCCTGTAAAAACTGTGTCCAATCTTTCAGAACTTCCTGGACTGTGAGATCATCTTGCTGGGAATATTTGACAATCATCTCACGGGACACGGCACTTTTCAAAACACACATCACATAAATGATTTTAATTTTATCCTTGGGTAAAGGTTTCTTAGTCATTCCCATAATGCGCCAATGACTCTCATAATATCCCTGTAAACCTGCCGGTAATTGTTCTAGTTTTTCATCCTGATAAAATCCTTCTGCAATAGCTTCTAAGACATAGCGTAAATACATGAAATTATTTTCACTTTTAGCGGCGATAGTATCTACAAATTTTGGTGTACTCAAATTATTTTGTTGATTAATACACTTTTCTAAACCTGCTTTATATTCTTCTAAACTGAGAAATTCTAAAATATATGCTTTTACATCATCTTGACTATTATCCTGATATTTCCTCATCCTCAAATCTAATTCTTGATACTTAGTATTGGGGGAAAGTGTTAATCTTTTCTCATCTGAATTATAAGGTCTTCTGGTCAGGATCAGGTAAACATGATCTGGTAAATACATCGGTAAATTTAACAAATTACCATGATCTTCTTGATCAACTTCATCTAAAGCATCAATAACAATAACTAATTTTTCAGAATCAGCTAATTTTTCACTAGCTTTAGTTAATAAAGTAGATAAATTCTCATTTTCTGCATTTTGTAAATTAAACCTATTTACTAATTGTTGACGAATTGATTTAAGGAATTGATCAGGGCGGTTTGTACCATCTGTACGAATATTAAAAAAGCAAATTGTTCCGGGATTATCTACTATATATTTAGCAGCGATCGCACTTTTACCCATTCCCGCATCACCAAGGATGGTAAAATAGCCATTTTTGTGATCTTTAATAAATTGATTAATGGCGTTAAATACAAATTTGCGACCGCAAAATATTTGGGTTTTATCTGCAATTACAGTTGTAAATTCTGTTGGTATTAGTGGTGGAAACCAATCATCAACTATATCTGATGGTGTTAGTCTTTCATCTATACGATTATTTTCAAGTGTTTGATTTATAGCATTTACAACATTTTCTATAATGTATCTATCAACATCTTTTACTTTTTCAGTATTTTGTCCTATTAAATATTTAATTTTATCTTCAGTGGTATTTGCTTTTGTTGCTAAACCTTGAATAGTAAAACCTGCTTTTTTATATGCTGCTTTGAGTTTAGCTTTACCTGACTCACTAGCTTGGACTTTTCCCAGTTTATTCATAAATATCTATTCATGGTAGATTGATTTTTTAGACTATAGCAAATATGGATTATTGCTGTCTAGGGAATTTGGGGTATTGATATTTCCCTAAACTCCCTAAAATTTGGGGAAAAGTTTTGACAAATAAAACCCTTTTTTCATCTTTCTTGTTTTTCATGAAATTCCTAAGATGTTAGTAAGTTCAAAAATGAACTGACTGAAGTACAAAATAGGAGTTAACAGTTATGTTTAACTGGTTTAATCAATCTGAAGCCAAAAAGCTACAACTAACCCACGAAGAACACAAACAGGGTGTTAATGAGTACATTCGTCAAAGTCAGATAGGACATAACGTTAAAATTGCCATCGGTACAGTATCGGCAGTTTTTACTTTTGGTAGTGTTGCTTTATTTTACACGGGTCAAATCGAACAAACCCATCTTAACATCGGTATGGGTGTAATTTCTAGTCTGGTTGGTTTTAAATCTGCCAATGATAGTAAGAATGAATTAAAGCAACTGTTAGAAAGCTGTGAAATCTTAAACAACAGCAAGTAAGGGTATTTGCCCCCTAACCCCCAATTCTGGGGGAATAAAAATGTAAGTATTCAGCTATAGCGCTTGTTCATACCCAGATCCCCGACTTCTTGTATTAATTGTGTCCATAAATGATAAATTGATCACAGAAGTCGGGGATCTTTCACTTTAATTCTTACATAAAAATTTCCAAGTCCCCCAAACTTGGGTATTTAGGGGCTTTTATTAACCATTTTCCTGATTACGAATTACCCGATGTTTTTGCAAATCTGCTAAGTTACAAACTTCTAACGCCCTAGCATGGGTAGCTTCTAAAACTACGGTCGGTGCAACACCTGCTTCTAGTGCTTCTTGCCATCTGGCAGCGCATAAACACCAACAATCTCCAGGTTTTAAACCGGGAAAACTAAAATAAGGTACAGGTGTACTCAAATCATTACCTTGGGATTTAGTATATTGCAAAAACTCCTCTGTAACTTGAGCGCAAACGACGTGCATTCCCATATCTTGTCCACCTGTGGTACAAAAACCGTCGCGGTAAAATCCAGTCATGGGAGAAGTGCAACAAATTTCTAATTTTGTACCCAGTACGTTTTTAGCTTGTGTCATGATTAATTTCTCACAATTCTAATTTATTACGGAAAACGAACCGCAGAGGCGCGGAGGACGCAGAGAAAAGAGGGTTTGAAAGGTTCTTTGAAAAGTTTTAGGTTGTGATTTTAGGTGCTTACAGATCCCCCCTAACCCCCCTTAACAAGGGGGGAACTAGAGTCAAAGTCCCCCTTTTCAAGGGGGATTTAGGGGGATCTAAAAATATTTGATACACCATGAGGGACTTTTCAAACACCCTCTCAGAGATATTTTGAATAAGTCCTGATTTTCTAAGTTTGTGGGAGTTTATCAAATTCAATTTTGCCATAGTCTAGTTTAATAATTCTATCAGCTAAATGAAAATAATGATCATCATGACTAATTACTAAGATGGTTTTTCCCTGTTGTTTCAATTCTGGCAATAATTGAGTGTAGAATATATCTTTGAATAATGGATCTTGATCGGCCGCCCATTCATCAAATAGATAAATTTGCCGATTTTCTAAATATGCTGTTAGTAATGCTAGGCGTTTTCGTTGTCCTTGGGAAAGGGATGTGGTGGAAAGTTGTCCATTTTCGATTTTAACTTTATGATCAAGTTGTAGTTTTTCTAGGTATTTTTGGGCTTGAATATCTAAGTTATTATTTTCTAATCCTAGTAGTTCTTCAAATAAGTAAAAATCGGAAAATACTACGGAAAAATGTTGGCGATACCATTCGCGGTTATTTTCTGTAATCAAGGTTTCATCTAAAATAATTTCCCCCTGTTCGGGAATATATAACCCAGTGATTAATTTCGCTAAGGATGATTTACCGCTACCGTTACCTCCCACAATAAAAACTAATTCTTCGGGGTAAAGGGTAAGATTAATTGGACCGAGAATAAAGCTATTATCTTCTTTTTCTGTGTAATAGGTGTGAGTAACATTTATCAGTTGTAAACTGTGCCAATTTGTGAGAGTATGAGGAGGTGCGGTGGCAATTTCCGCCCGACTGGCTAAAGATAAACCTAATGATTCGATTTTTTGTAAGGCTACGCTGGCTTTACTAATTAATGGCAAGTTATTAGAAATATTATCCATCGGCAACATTAAATAAGTAAATGTGAGGATATAACCGGATAAGGTTTCGGCATCAATGATGAATAAATGGGGTAAAATGAAGAGAACAAAACCAATGGCAAAGAAAAATATTAATTTTCCCCAACTGGTAGTTGTGGCAAATAAAGTTAAACCTTGGACATTATGATTTCTAAATCTGCTGGCTGTGGCTTCTAAACGATTACTCAGAAAGAATTGACGGCGTTGATAATGTAGTTTTAATTCTTTGATACCGGCTGTAATGGTGCTAAAATTATTAAATAAACTATCTTGATCTTCACGGGCTAAAGCTAAGAATTTTTCTCCCCTATCTAATAACAATTTACAACTAGCAATAGCCGCAATCATTAAAACCACAACCATGATAAATACTAGCCAAGATAGCCAAGTTATGTATAATAAACACCCTAAAGCCATGGATATATCAATACATAAAAAGGGGATGATATAAACAGCATTGGCGACCGCTTGGACATCTTCTGTTAAAGTTGCTAATAGGCGGGGATTTCCTAATTGTTCTAAATGACTTAATTCCGATGCTAATATTTGCCGACTTAACTGCATTCGTAATTGCAAAACGGCATTTTGAGATAAGCGAATTAACATAATTTGGGAAATTACGCCGGTAATTAAGGCCACGATGACTAAACCGACAAACCCCCAGGCTATAGTTGTCAGAGGTGCAGCATTGCTTTTACTCGCTGCACTACTAATTAAGGCAATTAAACCTGCACTACTACCACCACTCAAAAAACCTGTGATAATAGCGATCGCTACCATTGTCCAAGAAGAACGCAAAAGAAAGTAAATTAGATTCATGTCTCAGTTGTCAGTTGTCAGTTGTCAGTTGTCAGTTGTTTTATTTGCTGACTCCTTCCCCCTGTTATTAATTCTCTGTTTATCAGCCGTTTCATTCTACACCTATGGGGTTTATACAGCGATCGCTTTTTTGCTTTCCTCCCCCCCCATAAACCCGGAATTTCATCCCCCTGTCACTATCCTTAAACCCCTTTGTGGTGTTGACAAGGGGACTTACACTAACCTAGCTTCATTTTGTCAACAAAATTATCCCCAATATCAAATTATTTTTAGTGTCCGCAGTTCCACAGACCCTAGTATAGAAGTAGTTAAGAAACTAATTCAACAATTCCCCGAAATAGATATTAGTTTGGTGGTGAGAGATCATATTATTGGGGCTAATTTAAAAATTAGTAATTTAGCCAATGCTGTCACGTCCGCTAAACATGACATTTTAGTAATTGCTGATAGTGATATTCGGGTTAATTCTGACTATTTGCAAACAGTTATTCAACCCTTACAAGATGAAAAAGTGGGCGTTGTTACCTGTTTATATCGTTCCACTGCCCAAGGAATAGCGACTATTTTAGAAGCTATTTGTACCGCCACAGATTTTCAAGCCGGTATTTTAGTTAGTCAGCAGTTAGAAGGAATCAAATTTGCTTTAGGTTCAACAATTGTCATTCGTAAAACCACATTAGCAAAAATCGGCGGTTTTGCTGCTGTAGCTGATTATTTAGCAGATGATTATCAACTTGGTTATTTACCAACCCAAGCCGGAGATAATGTAGTTTTATCTAACTACGTAGTAGAACACGGATTAGGGTATAGTAGTTTATTCAATGCTATCAATCGTCAAATTCGTTGGGCGCGTTGTATTCGTGTTTCTCGTCCTGGAGGTTATATAGGATTAATATTTACTTTTGGGACAATTTCTAGTTTACTATTATTAATAACTAGCAGTGGTTCTATTCTGTCTTGGTTAGTGTTATCTATAACCTTACCCATGCGATTTATTATGGCTTGGGTAATAGGGGTGAAAGTTCTCAATGACGAAGTTACTAAAAAGTATTTTTGGTTAATTCTTATTGCTGATATAGTGAGGTTTATAATTTGGTGTTGCGGTTTTGTGGGTAATACAATTGAATGGCGAGGGACAAAGTTTAAATTAGTTAAAGATGGTAAATTGGAAATGATTATCTCATGACTTTCAACTCTATTCCCTGTTCTCTGCTATATTTGATTTTAAAAATATTAGAGAGTGCGGGCATTTTGCCCGCTAGGATGATGAAATCCTTTTTATTTGCGGTACTAGGGTTTTAACACATTAGCGGGAAACTGCCCTGTAACATTACCAGCAGGTAAATAGTGACAAACAACATAGAAAGCATTAAATTTAGTACCACTCATAGTTTTAGTACCTCTGGCTGCACCACAACCTAATTGAGTGGTACTTTTCCACACAACTTGGGTAAAATGGCCAGTGGCACTAGAAAACCCAGGATTGTTGTAATTATATTTGGAAACTTCATCGTACCAGCTTTTTACAGCTTTGCTGGCCAGATTCGTTGCATCTATCGAGCCTGTAGTATAGAAAACATACAAGTTTTCGCCGGCATTGTTGCGCTGGGAGGCGGTGCTGTGTTGAAATAGTCCGTTAGTGGCTAAGTATTGCGCCCAGCTTTGGGCAGTGTTATTAGCAGAACTACTGCTAGTTAAGTTAGGACTACGATGGGTAGCCCGATAACCGTTATGTTTAGATAAAGAAGTGTTACGGAAAGTGTTTAAATCAATAGTTGTTTGGGCGATCGCAGGTTTATTACTCAGAGGTGCTACACTAGCGAACTGAGAGGGAGCTATTCCCGTGAAGGTCAGAGTTAAGGCTGTACCTGTGGTGATAGGTAGAGTTAAAAATAGTTTATTCATGGTTTTATCTAATTGTTCTCTAATAGACATCTGGTAGTCATTAAATGTGCATAACCACTAAACCCTAGTAGGGACAATTCATGAATTGTCCCTACAATAATTTTCACTCCTATATTTATAGGACTTACGCACAAGTCACGGAATAATGAACCACGTTCGCGAAGCGTGCCGAAGGCATAGGAACGAAGAGAACGAAGAAAAGAGGGTTTGAGAGATATTTTGCGTAAGTCCTGATTTAATGTAATTGTAGTTCATCAACCGGGGTATTATGTGCAATGCTTACCCTTAATATGCATGCAACTAAAAACCTGTTATTGCCTAGCCGTCATTCATCATTTTACCGACTTTGATTTTAATTTCCCTAACTCCTAAGATGATAAAATAGCCAATTTGGTAGTCAAACTGTAAACTAGAGAACGGCTAAACAGTATTGATAAGTAATATTTCTCATGACCAAAGAACTATTAAAACAAGTAAGAGTAATTGATCCTGTCCAACAAATGGACGAATTAGCCGATGTATTAATTATTGACGGTTATATTCAAACCATCGCCCCGCAAATCACGGATTTTAGTTCCGATACTACCATTCGTGATTGTCACGGCTTGGTACTTGGGGCTGGATTAGTTGATTTATATAGTCATTCCGGTGAACCAGGATTTGAAGAACGAGAAACACTGAGTTCTTTGTTACAAGCTGCTATTGCTGGTGGTTTTACTAGAATTGGTGTTTTACCAGATACATCACCAACAATTGATCAACCTGCTTTAGTCACACAGTTACAGCAACAAAGAGATCGGCAAAAACCCTCTCCCCATCTGCACATTTGGGGAGCAATTACTGTAGATGTGGCAGGTAAGCAATTAACAGAGGTAGCAGATTTAGCCTCTGCGGGAGTTGTGGGTTTTACAGATGGTAAACCCTGGGAAAATCTGGCCATAGTGCGGCGGGTTTTGGAATATTTGCAACCCTTGGGTAAACCTGTAGCTTTTTGGCCATGCGATCGCTACTTAACAGGCAATGGTAAAATGCGAGAAGGTGCAGAAGCCTTGCGAATTGGTTTACCACCCATTCCCATGAGTGCGGAAACAACTGCCATTGCCGCATTATTAGAATTAGTCGCCGATATAGGGACTCCAGTTCATATCATGCGTGTTTCCACGGCTCGCAGTGTAGAATTAATTGCCCAAGCTAAAGCCCAGGGTTTACCCATCACTGCTAGTACCACCTGGATGCACCTATTACTAGATACAACATCTATTAAGAGTTATCACACATCCTTGCATTTAGATCCGCCCTTGGGCAATAATCAAGATATGCTATCGTTGCGGAATGGTGTAAAAACTGGGGTGATAGATGCGATCGCTATTGATCATGCAGCCTACACCTACGAGGAAAAAGTTCAAGCCTTTGCCGAATCCCCACCGGGGGCAACTGGTTTAGAATTAGCATTACCCCTACTCTGGCACCATCTTGTAGTTACTGGAGAGTTTACAGCTTTAGAATTATGGCGCAGTTTGTGTCATCAGCCGGCAGCTTGTTTACATCAAGAAATTCCAGCCATTCAACCCGGTGCAAAAGCTGAATTAACATTATTTGATCCTCAGCAAACCTGGAATGTCAATAAAGCAACTCTGCAAACACTTTCCCACAATACACCTTGGTTTGGACAGGAAATTACAGGCCGGGTTGTGCAAACTTGGTGTAATTGTTATAGCATGAGGCAGAAGGAAAAGCCTTATCCTCTATGATTTTTACATAAGTTATGGAATAACGAACCGCAGAGGACGCAGAGAACACAGAGAAATGAGGGTTTGAGAGATATTGTGGGTAAGTCCTGTTTAAGTTTCAGCACTTCGACTATGGCCACGCTACGCAGACTATCGCTCAGTAACCGTACTTCGACTTCGCTCAGTAACCGTTTGTTTCTCATTGAACTGCATACTGCTATAGAATCAAATTTAGTACATAAGAACTACGTCTATAAATGTCTGATCTAATTTTGTTTTGGCATCGTCGGGATTTACGCATTTCTGATCATACAGGACTAGCTGCGGCCAGAGAAAAAAGTGCAAAAATTGTGGGTGTATTTTGTTTAGATCCCCAAATTCTCCAAGCTGATGATGTTGCCCCAGTCAGGGTAAAATATATGATTGGCTGTTTGCAAGCACTTGAGAAACGATATCAACAAGCAGGTAGTCAATTACTAATTTTACATCATGATCCCGTTCTTGCCATTCCCAAATTAGCCGCAGCATTGAGTGCCAAAGCAGTATTTTGGCATTGGGATGTTGAACCCTATTCCCAAATACGAGATTTAGCGGTAATTGATGGTTTAAAAACTCACGGAATTGAGTTTCCTAACTACAATTGGGATCAATTACTCCACCCACCAACGGAGATTTTTAGCGGTGCAAAAACTCCCTATACTGTTTATACTCCTTTCTGGAAAAATTGGTCTAGTAAACCAAAAGCTAACCCAGTGACAACCTTAGCAAATCTAGAAAATTTAACAGCCCAAGAACAGGAAATTGCCCAAGCTTCAGGAACAATTAATTTACCCTCGGCTGAAGATTTAGGTTTTATTTGGGATGGAGAATTAATAATTAATCCTGGAGAATTGGCAGCACAAGCAAGATTAGATCATTTTGCTAATCGTGCGATTAATGAATATCAAGAACAGCGAAATTTTCCCGCAATTGATGGAACATCTCAATTAAGTGCAGCTTTGAAATTTGGTGTCATTGGGATGAGAACTATTTGGCGAACTACAATAGAAGCATTAGCAAATAGTAATAGTGAAGAAGTCAATGCCAGTATTCAAACGTGGCAACAGGAATTAGCCTGGCGGGAATTTTATCAACACTGTATGTACCATTTCCCTCAATTAGCCCAAGGTGCATATAGAGATAATTTTAGAACATTTCCTTGGCGAAATAATGAAAAATATTTTCAAGCTTGGTGTGAAGGTAAAACAGGTTATCCTATAGTTGATGCTGCCATGCGTCAATTAAATGAAACTGGTTGGATGCACAATAGATGTAGAATGATCGTGGCCAGTTTTTTAACTAAAGATTTAATAATTAATCCCCAATGGGGAGAAAAATATTTTATGCAGACACTCATTGATGGTGATTTATCTGCTAATAATGGCGGTTGGCAATGGAGTGCTTCTAGTGGTATGGATCCCAAACCATTACGCATTTTTAACCCCGCCAGTCAAAGCCAAAAATTTGATGCTGAAGCAGAATATATTCGCCAATGGATACCCGAATTACGTTCTATAGATACACCATATTTAGTATCTGGGAAAATTCCCCCGTTAGAATGTCATCGTGTTAATTATCCTAAACCAATTGTTGATCATCAAAAACAGCAAGCTTTATTTAAACAACTATATCAAGGACAAAAAGCTGTTGGTTAATTATTTGTCAGAATCAGGATTTCCAGGATTTAAGGATGTACAGGATATTCATTTTATAGGAAAATGTTAAATAATGCTACAATGGGGATATAAAGGCAATTGTCTTTTGGATCAAATTTAGGAGTTTGAGATGGAAACAATTACTATTAATGTTGATCATGAAGTAGCGAAAGCTTACCGAGAAGCAGAAGCTAACAAACAAGAAAAACTCAGTGTCATAATTAAGTTGTTTTTTCAGCCTGATTTTGCTAATAAAAGTCTTAGTCAAGTGATGGAAGAAATTGCTGATAAAGCTGAAAAGAGAGGTTTAACACCAGAGATATTACAGACAATTTTAGATGATGATGAAGAATAACCGTTTTGTCTTAGATAATAATATTCTAGTCAGTGCATTGCTGATTAAAAACTCTCTTCCTTTTCAGATAATTCAAAAAATATAAAACCAGGGATTAATTTTATATTCAGAAGCAACATTATTAGAACTAATGACAAATATTTTACCGTAGAGGAAAAGCAAGAATTTATTCTTAAACTAATAGGACTTACGCAAGATGTAACTACAACCCTGATTATTTCGTAGGGGTAATTCATGAATTACCCCTACTTTCGTTCTATTTTGCGTAAGTCCTAACTAATTCTTAAACTAATCGAGATGTCAGAATTGATAGAAATAAAAGAATCTATTACTATTTGTCGTGATTCCAAAGATGATAAATTTTTGGAGTTAGCAATTAGCGGTAAGGCTGATTTTATTATTACAGGTGATCAGGATTTATTGGTATTAAATCCTTTTAGAAATATTGAAATTATTGCTGCTAATGAATTTTTGAATAGGTTTAATTAATTTTATTTGTCTGAATCAGGATTTCCAGGATTTGAGGATGTACAGGATGTTATTTAGCAATTATTCATTGTTGAATAATATTATGTTTATCATCTTCTGAATTGAGATGATCAGAATTATTCTACATTCTATCCTGTAAATCCTTTAATCCTGGATATCCTGATATGGCTTACACCACGCTACGCTATCAGACAAAAGCCTCTCTTAAAACCGTTTGCATTAGGTCTTCTGCTAGTTGTTTTCGGTCTTTTATTTGTTCTTCTAGTTGGTCTATTGTTTTCATTAAATAATCTACTTTTTCAACTATTGCTTTTTGTTCTGCAAGGGGAGGAAGGGAGAATAAAGTGTTTAAAACTACACTTTGAGTTATTTTAGGCATACTTTTTTGAGCACCTTTGGCAAGATTTCTAAAATATGTTCTTGTCATTAGAGATGATAATACTAGATAAGAAAATTCAACATATAAATATTGCATCATCTGAACTTTTATCATTAAATCAGGATAAATAAATTCATTATCTTCACCGTCATAAATAGCACTTACTCCAACATAATCTATTGAATTACTTCTTTGAATTAAAATATCATTCTTTTTTAACCAAAAAATAGAATTAGGTGGAATTTCTTCATCAATATATTTATATTCATTTGGGTTAAATTTCCCCATGTAGTAGCACCCAATTTTAATGTTTTAATACTAGTTTGATAAGATACAGCTTTAGGGGAATAACCATTTCTAGGATTTTCTTTAATAATACCTCCCAAACGACACCACACCCAACTATCAGGTAAAGAAAAGGGGATTTCATCGGGTGAAATTTCGGGGAGAGGTTTTTCTTTTTTGAGTTTACCATCATTAATTAATTGTTCTTTTTCCCCTTTGATTTTGGCGAGTAGTGCGGTTGCGTCGGTGTCTGGATCACCTTTTTGGATTGTGTTTTGTTTACGCCATTCTGCTGTTAATTGACCAGAAATAGCTTCTTGTAAAATCGCTTGTTTTAGTTGGGTAATGTATTTTTCTTGATTATTTAATTCAGATTTTAATTCTCTTAATTCTTGTTCAAAAGAATCAAAATATTTATTTATTTTCTGTTGTTCAATTAAATCAGGAAGTTTAATTTCAATTGGTAAGAAAGTCTTAGGTTTAATCTCTGTTTTAATTCCACCTTTAACCTGTTCCTGTAAAGCCTTTAAAAATTCAGGACTTTTCAAAAATCTTTTAAAGTATTCAATGTCAATTTTGTTTCGATCAAATGTATATGACGAATAATGAATTGTTGCTGTTATGGGTTCTTTTCCCTGATAAACAGCTATAGCACCTTTTTGAACATTAATTCCAGAAATTACTAAATCACCAGGATATTATTAAAGTCCTGAACAAATCTTTCTCCCACATCAATATTACGTTGGAGAAAATAATCTAAAATATCTTCTAAATCCTTAGTTGCCTCTACAGATAAAACATATTCCATTATTTTTGACTCTCACGGGCTTGCCTAATTTTCTCATGTAATCTTGCCATAACAACATCACTATCAATCACCTCACCTTGTTCAACTTGGGCAATTCCTACAGCCAATTTTTCGCGTGTTTCCTGTTCCCATTGTTGATACCCCTTCTCCCATTCCGATAATAATTTAAGTGCTTTAGTAATCACCTCATCAGCATTAGTGTAGTTACCTGTAGCAATATAAGCCTGTATCAATTCCTCAGTTTCTGGTTTGACTTGAATATTCATAATAGACATCTCCGAAAAAGAATAAAATTATGGTATAACGGGATAAAATCGTGGATCTACCCTGAGATTATGAGCAACATAGTAGAGTATATTCATAACAATCCTGAAGAATCACAACGGTTATTAG
>OGVQ01000137.1_pt1 | contig 13414 bp, 17 predicted proteins | sample 1575801 | NCBI WGS metagenome assembly OGVQ01 (sample SAMN07581550, study PRJEB24739) | freshwater metagenome | place: Singapore | collected 2015-04 | reverse complement strand
TTTTTTTTTCAAGCAGAAGACGGCATACGAGATGCGCGAGAGTGACTGGAGTTCAGACGTGTGCTCTTCCGATCTCAAATAACTTCTTTTCCCAGTCACGATAAAGGGCGGGGTAATCAAAGAGGTAGTCACCCTTGCTAGCCATAGGATTGGAAATATCAAGGATTGAGGAAAGGAACGCAAACCAGGCTTCATGCACTTGCAGCCAATGTCGGCATTGTGGGTGCTGGTAAAAGAAGTTATTTGCGCCAATCCAGGCGTTCACCGCCTTGGGGTGGATGTGCAGATCACCCAATTCAATGGGTACGCCTTCAATTAGGGGTAGCAATTGCGAGTGGTACTGCGGATTGCAGTAGTGGGTGAACTCCTTGTCGGGGTTTTTGATGCACGCCCTACGCAAATAGTTTAGATGAATAAGGTTATCCCCTAGATGGTATTCATTAAATGTATATATCATGTTATTATGTTACTACAGATTAACAAGGAGATAGTGATGATTCAGATTGAGAAGAACATTCCCCTACCGCCAGAGAAGAAACGCAATACCTATCCCTACAAGCAGATGGATATTGGGGAGAGCTTTCTGGTTTCCGAAGGCAAAATGCAGATTGTCTGCAATGCCAATTACCGAGCTAGCAAAGCAATGGGTATGAAGTTTATCGCTAGGAAAGAAGGGAACGGGGTGCGGGTATGGAGAATCGAATGAATGGCGCAATGACCGTTGAGCAGTACATTGAGAAGGCAAGCGATGATGCCAAGAAAATGTACATGGAACGGATCTGGCGCATGGACAAAGAACAAATCTTTCACGAACTCATGCGGGTTCATGCGGAAAGCTCCAAGCTCCTCATGCAAGCCCAGGCAGAGTTAGATTACTTACGCAACTTGCTAGACCCAGAGGATGGGGATGCCAAGCATTGAGGATTTAGAACGAATACACCAAGAGCGACTACTTTATAAGACCGAAATGATGCGAGCCATAGCGTGTCGAAAGAAGAAGGACAAAATAGCACTAGCAGCGGAATGGAAAGCAAAGTATTCTGAGATGACTTACAACGCTCTAATCCAACTTGCCAGAAATCACTCTGCCCGATTAAAAGTCGCTTATTGGGATATTCCTAATTTTGAAAAGAAACGACTGGACAAACACCAATGAAAACCGCAGCCGTAGTAACTGTCACCAAAGGCAGAAAAGAACTGGAACAATGCTTGATTAGCGTTTCACACCAGCTTTACCATTGCACGCACTACATTCTGTGCGATGGCGATGATGAAGCAAGCCTGGCGCAGTTTTATGACATGACTAAAGACTACGCTGAGTTTGGCGCTAAGTTTTGCTACTGGGGTAATCGGATTGGTGGTAACGGCTGGCTTGGGCAACGGTGGTTAGCTGCTGCACCGCAACTCGTGACTGAGGATGTCACCTTCTTTTGCAATGACGATGATTGGTTTGACCAAAACCATGTGTCTTCGATTATGAAGGTCATTGAGGATGACAACGACTGGGCGTATAGCCTACGCAAGATCCATGACCAGGATGGCAAGTTTTTAATGAATGACAACTGCGAAGCATTGGGTGAGTTACACCATTCTTGGAACATTGAAGGTCATCATTTTGTGGACTGGTGTATGTGGGGAATGAAAACCGAGAAGCTGCGCCAGATTGCGATACTGCTAAACAACAAGGACTTAGCCGTTGACCGCTACTTTTACAACGCTGCCAAACAACTCTTTCCAAAGTTTGCGTGTACCAATAAACACACCTTTAACTTTCGACTAGGTGGCGGGTGTGGCGTACAGAAAGAATTTTTTGAAGCGGGTAATCAATGGATTCTAAAAAAGTTCAATAACAAATTACCTTGGATTACCACATGAACTTTAACAAGGAAATGTTTTACAAGTTTTGCTCTCAGCTTCAAATCGAAACCAAAGAGCAAGGCTTAAAAAAGATGGGCAACCTACTCGGTAGTCAAACCTATGTGATGGATGAGATCACCAAGGGTTTGCAAGATGATTGCCATTTCTTTGTCATATTGAAAGGAAGGCAACTTGGAATCACCACAATTTCACTCGCACTCGATCTCTACTGGCACTTTACACACCCAGGGCTTCAGGGAACACTTACAACGGATACGGAAGAAAACCGAGATATGTTCAGATCAACCCTGGCAATGTATATGGATGGTTTGCCCAAAGAGTATCGCATCCCGATCCTTGCTCACAACCGAAATCAGCTTTCCCTCAAGAACCGCAGCCGTATCTTTTATCAAGTCGCTGGACTTAGAGCTAAAGGAAGTCTGGGTCGTGGCAAGGCTATTACATACTTGCATGGTACAGAAACAAGCTCTTGGGGAGATGAAGAAGGACTAGCTTCTTTGCTGGCTTCCCTTGCAGAAACCAATCCTGATCGCCTGTATATGTTTGAAAGTACGGCACGAGGATTCAATATGTTTCACGATATGTATGTCACCGCTAAACGGGCTAGAACCCAACGGGCTATCTTTTGTGGTTGGTGGCGCAATGAACTTTACAGCCTAGATCCAGAAGGCAACACTTACAAAGTGTATTGGGATGGCAAGCTCACAGGCGAAGAAAAGGAATGGGTGCGGGATATTAAGAAGCTCTACGGTTACGAGATTAACAGCCGACAAATTGCCTGGTGGCGTTGGAAGCTCTACGAAGGAATTAAAGACGAATCACTCATGTACCAAGAGTTTCCTCCGACTGAGGACTATGCGTTTGTGATGACTGGAACTTCTTTCTTCTCTAATGCGAGGTGTACGGATGCTGTTAAAAAACTTAAACGAGCTGATTGTGAAATGTATCGATACAGCTTTGGAGTTAACTTCCAAGATACTGAGGTGGTTAAATCCACAGAAAGATTGGCAACACTCAAGGTTTGGCAACAGCCTGTCGATACTGCTTATTATGTTATCGGTGCTGATCCCGCTTACGGTAGTTCTGATTGGGCTGATCGTTTTTGTATTCAAGTCTTTCGTGTGTACGCTGATGGCTTGGAGCAAGTGGCTTCCTTTGCGACTTCGGAGATGAACACCTTTCAGTTTGCCTGGGTGATCGCTCATTTGGCTGGTGCGTACAAAAATTCCACACTCAACCTTGAGATCAATGGTCCAGGACAAGCCGTTATCAATGAGTTAAAGAATTTACGCAGACAAGCAGCTGCAATGGGTAGCGCAATGGGTAAAGACCTAATGGATGTGTACGCCAATATGCAAAATTACATTTGGCGCAGAAACGATACCTTAGGTGGTGTGTCGAACAGCATTGGCTGGCTAACTACCGCAGCAACCAAAGAACGGATGCTGACCTACATGAAAGATTATTTTGAGCGTGGCATGATGGACATATACGACATGGACACGATTGAAGAAATGAAAACAATGGTGCGGGATGGCGGGTCGATTGAAGCGTCTGGTAGAAACAAGGATGATCGAGTGATTGCTTGCGCCTTGGCTTGCGCTGCCTTTGCCGAACAAGTCCAGCCTAGGCTAATAGCCCAAAAGATTACTAAAGAAGTGTCTAAGGTACAGGATGATTTCACCCCAGAGCAATTAGCCGTAGGTCGTAATGTGTCGGATTACTTAAAGCGCATTGGAGTTTATGGGCAATGAGAGCTACGCTACCTAAGGTTGTGCTGCGTAAAACCATGAAACGGTTTCTAGCAGACCGTAATCGTGGCATAAGCCTGGAGTTGTTTGCCGATCTGTGTGGCATTTCTAAGAAAACATTACAGGATGTGTTTATCAACGAGGAACATCCGTTGACCGAATACATCCAGCGTAGGGTGTCTAAAGGCTATACCGAGTGGAAAAACGGTGAAGTAGCCATTATGCAGAACCGAGATACCAGCAAATTTGTGCAATATCGCAAAGAAGCCAAGCCAGTCTTACATAAGACTACGGGTTTACACCTAGTAAATGGTGAGATAAGGATTAAAGTAGGTATTAGTAATAAGTATGATTATGATAGTAATACATTAATTGATGAGTTAGAAAGGGGATAATATGCCAGTCAAGAATGATTACAAGTGTCCAACGCATGGTTACTTTGAAAGTACCAAAGCACAATGTCCAATGAAAGGATGTCAAGATGAAGTTTTTGTAGTTTTTCTTCAAGCTCCAGCAACTATTTCGCCCAAAACCAAGTTCACCGACCAATCAACCAAGCAACTCGCAATGGAGTTCGGAATGTCGGACATTAAAACCACGAGGGAAGGCGAACACCAAACAGGCTACCTTACCCGCCACAACAAGTTCAGCGAAAAAGAGTACGCAGAAGCCGAAAAGTACGCAACCCGTAAAAGAGGGGTCAACAAAGACAAGATCCAACCTCAACCGCAGCCGAACACGCCAAAAGAAGCCCGCCCTGGTGACGCAGCGATCTGGGGTGGTGGATTCCAAGGGCTAAATATGCAAGCAATTTTGGCTGGTCGAGCCGTTCAATCGGTGCAAGGTGAATCGGTGGGCTTGACACCATCTCAGGCTGGTATAAACTCAGGACCTAGAGTAGATCCAAAAGCAACATTGAGAGATCCTGATAATCTAAAGATTAAGACATGAGAATCCCAACCGATCACGCAGATAGAGAGAATTTTTATTTAGACATCATGCAAAAATGCCTGGTGTCTAAAGAGGAAAGGCGGGGAGATTACAACACACTACGGTCTTATTACTTATTTGGATCAGGACCAGAAGAACCACCAGCGTACTTCAACAAGATTAATCCTCATCTCGATCAGCTTTCCTCTTTCCTTTATTCAGCCGAAACCACACGCTTCTCAATCGGTTTAGGCGCTTCAGTAAACCCGATTGAACACCGCAAGACACCATCGTTAACGCAAGCATTAAATGACGAATGGCTTAACAGCAATGCTGACCAGGTGTTTTCGTCTGCGCTTAATTGGTCATTGGTGTACAACACGAGTTATGTCAAGCTCGTGATGAAGAACGGCATTCATCCTTACATGGTAGAACCCGCTGCAATGGGTGTGCTGCGTGAGGACATCCCATATACAGACAGGCAAGAAGCCCTTATTCAGACATACTACATTACCAAGTCGGATCTCTTTGCCCGTCTGTATTCCCATCCAAAGCGCAAAGAGATTGTGGAGCGTGTATCAACAATGGTTTCTCCTAAGGAATCGGAGATGCCAGATGCCGTAAACCGCATCATTACAAGCCAGACTAATCCGACCATTTACGGTAATGTCAACATGGACTTGTATGGCGAGATGAAATATGTTCCACGAGTAGCCGAGGACACAATCGAAATGAACGAATTGTGGGTGTGGAACGATGAAACTGAGGACTATCAAGTAGTTACTATTGCTAGTCCTAGGGTAATCATCTATGACCGCCCAGGCGCTAGCCTTTTCCTTAAAGGTGAATGTCCATTTATCCAGGTTTGCCCTAACCCAATCTACGATTACTACTGGGGTGAATCCGAGTGCCAAAAGCTGATCTTGTTGCAACAGCTACGCAACCAGCGCATGAACGAGGTATTGGACTTACTGAGTAAGCAAGTTAGTCCTCCTACCGCCCTTGTTGGCTTTACTGGTATCCTTGATGAGAAGAACTTTGCTTTGAACCGACCTGGTGGTTTATTGGCAACCGATATGCCAAACGCTAAGGTAGATCGTCTAGCGCCTAATATGCCTAACGATCTATTTGAGGTCATTCGTGAAATTGACGCAATGTTCTCCGAGGTATCGGGAATAAGCAATGTTCTTTCTGGTCGTGGTGAATCAGGTGTTCGTAGCCAAGGACACGCTAGCCAGCTAGCTAGATTAGGTAGCTCCAGAGCCAAGAAACGGGCATTGGTCGTTGAGGATAGCTTAGAAAAGATGGCTACCTTGTACCTCAAGCTCATGCAAGCCTACGATCCTACGCATTTTGTGGACACCGAAGGCAACGAGTTTATTGCCGAACAATTTACCAAAGACTATGTGGTTAAAGTGGATGCTCATAGTAATAGCCCAATCTTTACCGAGGATCTCAAGCAATTGGCGTTTAACTTGTTCAAGGCTCAAGCCATTGACAAGGAATCCCTACTTGACTTACTTGAACCTCCGATGAAACAATTACTCAAAGACAAGTTGAAGCGTCAAGAGAAACAAGGTGGCGCAGCACCCCAAGCTGGTGGTGGAGCGCAGCCGATTAAGTTACCAAAGAGGGAGCAACAAGTTGGCTAGTCAAAATATTGCACCAAAGGCAGATCAGCCGAGAGTAACCACAGAATCACTAAAGCGTGGTGAAAGACCCGCTGGTTTGGAGTATCGTGTAACAAATATTCAGAGTTATGGTCGTAGTCCTAAGACAAGGACTATGGGCAGACAAGTTAGGGGATAGTTAACAGGAGATGGCTATGTACGGCAAAAAGATGAAGCGTGGTCGCAAGACCCGTAGATAAGTTTCACTGTGAGGGTGAAAACAAGGTTGTGGCTGCCTGACCTTATAACTAGGTGACCGCTGCTAATTGGAGAAATCAAAATGGCACGCAAAGCTCGCAAAGGTCGTAAAGCTCGCAAGTAATCCGTAAGGATTATTCGGGTGACCGATAACCTCCCTTGGGGGGAGGGAAGCAAAAATAATACCCCCCACTTGACAACGCCATAGATAGGTTTAATCTATGCTGAAATTTGATAGGAAAAAGTTATGGCAGTAGCACCAGACAAATTGATGGAAATGATTAAAAACCAACGGGATGGTGCAACTCCAACTGGCGTACCGCCAAGTCCTGAGATGCCAAGTCCAGGAATGTCTGATTCGGCTACACCGCCAATGAGCGCACCAATGTCAACCCCAGAACCAAAGATGGGAAACAAAGAAGGTGCGATGGTAAACCTATCAATGGCGATGGATTTATTGAAACAATCACTTCCCGCTGTGGGAGCTGATACCGATGAAGGTAAAAAGATTTTGGCTGCGATCCGCACCATTACGGGTGTTTTGGGTAACAAACAAGATTCTGCAAGCGCATTGCAACCTTCTGAAATTTTGCAAATGTTACAAACCTTACCTCAAGCTGGTGGCGCTACGCCTGAAGGTAAGGCGATGGCTCAAGCGCCAGCAATACCTGGAATGGCTGCACCAGCACCTTCGCCTGTGGCTACTCCTTCACCTCAACCCATGTAAAAAGGAACTGATATGGAACTTTTCAAACCTCGTGGCGCAAGTCAACCACGCAAACCAACGGACAACAACCAGAAGAACGGTCAAGTTATCAATACTCCCCGTTATTCTCAATTTGGTGGTTTAACAACCGCATCCAAAGCTGGCTACAAGAACATGATGAACTTGAGCCAACCTGGTGATACCAAAAAAGTTATTTAATCTAAGTTAGGGGATAAATATGAGCTTAGAAGATATTAGTTTAGAGCAACGGGATGAATTGGCTATGCTTATGAAAGAGCTAGCTGAGAATCCCGCTACTCGCAAAGAAGCCTTGCGTTTAACCAAAAAAGTTAGACCTAATTTGCCTATTCCAGAACTAGAGCTTGAGGATTACACCGAGAAGAAGGTGACGCAAGCCGAAGATCGGGTAGCCCAATTAGAAGCAAAGCTGAAAGAAAAAGAAGCACTAGAAGATTTACAAAAGCGCAGAGATAAACTTATTAAAAAGGGTTTAGCTCAATCAGATGAGGATATTGAAGAAATCGAGAAAATTATGATCGAAAAGAAAATATCCGACCATGAAACAGCTGCCGAGTATTTTGACTGGATGAAACAAGCTGCTCAACCTACACCGACTGGTTATAGCCCAAGCCCATTAAAAGGCTTTGATCTTAACTCGTATTGGAAAAACCCAGTACAAGGCGCAAGGAATGAAGCAGCAAAAGCATTGCAAGAGTTGCGTAAAAACACTCGACCAATCGGTATTTGAAGTTTGCAGTAGAAGGGGATATGTAGATTTTGTTTGGAGATAAACTATGCCTATAGGTGGCGGTATTCTTCCAGCAGCGGGTACATCGCAATATAACGAACTTACTTATGTAACTCGTAGAGCGTTTATCCCCAAGCTGGTCGTACAACTTTATAACAGCACACCCTTGATGGCTGCGTTGATTGCTAATAGTCAACAGGCTTCTGGTGGTGTATCCCAAGTAACTGTACCAGTTCAAGGCGCACAGTTTGTTAACGCACAATGGTCTGACTACTCTGGTAGCTTTACTCAGCCAGCTGTTCAGCAAGGTGCATTTAACGCTGAGTTCAACCTTAAATTGATGATTGCTCCAGTTCCGTTCCTCGGAATGGAAGGTGCTGTACAGCAAGACTATGCAATTATTCCTCTCATTGAAGCTCGTATGAACGATGCAACCAATGTGATGATGGATGCAATGGCTACTGCTTTGTACAACAACACCACGAACACTCAGCAATTTATTGGTTTGCCAGGCGCAATTGACGATGGTACAAACCTTGTAACCTACGGTAACATCAACCGTAACACTTACACTTGGTGGAAGTCCAAGGTATATGCTGCTGGTGGTGTAAACCCAACTCGTCAAAATATCCTTCAGTACATTTCTGGAACTGTTAAAAACGGTGCAGAAGTACCTACTTTTGGTGTTTGCGGATTCGGTACTTGGACACTTTTGGCTCAAGACTATGTTGGTCAAGAACAATATGTGATTACCCCAGGTAGCGGTTTCGATGGCGATGCTAACGGTCCTCAAGCTGCATTTAGAGCTTTGATGGTTGCTGGCGTTCCTATTTACCCAGATCCTTATTGCCCAGAGGGTACTGTCTATTTCATTAACTCGAACTATTTGAGCTTGTACATTCACGATCAAGGTAGCTTCGTATTTACTGGATTTGAAAGCACTCTACCAAACTGGCAGATTGGTTATGTTGGCGCTGTCTTGATGATTGCTGAATTAGTAAGCACCAAGCCTAAGTCAATGACCAGAGTTTCTGGCTACAACTCTATTTCGCTATAAGGAGAACTAGTCATGGCACTCGGCTTAAATAAAATCCTCATTTCGGGCAGCAATGCGAACACCCCTGGTGCGTATTGGCAGCTCACAACCATCAATGCAACTACCGCTGGTAATGTCGTACCCGCTGGAACTTACATCGCATTTGCTACCGCCAATGTGATTATTCAAGCAGTATCGGCTTACAACACAACCACTAGCACCGCTACTTGGAGCAATGTGGGCGCAATTAATGTGGGTGGCGTTGTTATTTCTGATGGTGTGAATGTCCGCTTATTGGCAACCACAAACGCAACCGTAACGCTTGCAGAGGTTAACGGTGGTTTAGCTGCTTCTGGCACTTATAACACCTAAGGAGATCAGAAATGGCTAACTCGAATCGTGTCGGTGCGCTATACCTAGATAGTTTTGGTTATGGCGTACTTGGAAAATTAACTGCTCAGTCACTTGCTACAACGGGTACTGCTCAGATTAAGATTCCGTTGCTGTCAGGCGGGTTAACCAATAGCGGAGCAACTGCAAACTCAGGTGGGGTTATTGTTCGGCAAATCACCGTACAAAACCCTACTGGTTCGGTAGCAAGCGCAGATATTGGTATTACGATCTCTAGTGCTGGAAACATGGGCGCATCCAATGTGGTGGTCGCTAATGTGACTTTATCGTCAGTCAGCGCTGCTGGTAAGTACCAAGATTTAACGATTGCATATCCAGCCAATACTGAGATTACTGGTAATCAAACCCAAGCTCTATATGTGAATATCAATACCGCTTCTGGTAACGCTAACACAGTAGATATTGTTGTTTACGGTCAAGTGGTGGCGTTCTAATGATCTATGTAACCAATAACACCCAAGAACCCCTAAAAGATGGCTTTGGTGGTGTCTTTTATGAGTTTCTTCCAGGTAAAACAGTCGAAATACCTGAGGAAGCTGCAAAGCACATATTTGGTTACAACGATCCTGAAAAAGCGTCTTACTTGGCTCGGTTAGGGTGGGTAAAGAACACTAGCGAAATGCAAGCTGGTTTAGAGCGTTTAGCAAAGTGGGATATATCCACAGAACCGCCTAAAAAGAACCAATCGTTATCCCCGTTGGTAGAACGAGTACCCCTCCCAGCCCAAAAGCGGGGTGGGGGAAAAGTCTTATCGGTGGCAGCATGAATTATGGGAATTAATAAGTGGCTACACTTAACACCTACATTACAGAGGTTCGTAGGTTACTGCACGATGCTAACGGGAATTTTTATAGCGACAGTCAGTTAACCGATTACATTAACTCTGCTCGTGAAAGAACGGTCAGAGATACGGGATGTTTGCGCCAAATTGTTGTCACGCAAACGCCTTGCATGGTCGCACCTGGGTCAACCATAGGTAGCGTTACCCCCTCATACCCAGTAGTTTGGGAAGCAAACACCGCTTATACGGCTGGTCAGTTTGTTTTTAGCAACATTTTTATTTATCAAGTCACCCAATCGGGTACGACTAGTGATACTGCACCGCCATATCCTAACGCAAGTACAGGCAATTACAACAACTATCCTCCAACAACCCAGTTTCTTAACGGTACTTGCGGGTTAACTTATGTGGGTAACTGCGAAAATATTAGCTATCCAGCCTTGTCTTACTTGATGGGTACATCGCCTTTAGCGCCTAGCACCGATGCAACTGTGCTGGATGTGGTCAATATCAACCTTTATTGGGGTAATACTCGTGTGCCAATGGACTATTTGTCCTGGACAGACTTTAATACTCGGCTGCGTTTCTGGCAAAACTACATTGGCAGGCCACTTGCCTTTAGCATTTTTGGACAACAACAAATTTTTATTGGACCAGTTCCAGATCAAATTTATCAATTAGAGATTGATTGTGTCATTTTGCCGTTGCCATTAACGCTTAATGCGCCTAATGCGGTGGACACCATCAACGATCCGTACACTTCAGCAGTCAAGTTTTATGCTGCTTACTTAGCCAAATTCTACGAACAGAGCTATGGAGAATCGGAGATTTATAAACAAGAGTACGCTAAACAGGCTAATTCGATCCTTAATAGCGTATTTACCCGTAGGATTCCAAGCCCATATAGTTCAGGATTCTAAACATGGCTGCTGCGGAACAGAAAAAGTCCTACCAGGTCATTAAGCAGTTCAAAGGACTAAACACCAAAGCCAACCGTACCGCCATTGGAGAGGATGAGTTTAGCTGGGTAGAAAACGCCCAACCCATTGGTTTTGGTAACCTAAAGATTATTCCAGCTAGCACCGCTACGCTAGACAATGCTGCAAATACAGTCGTTTTCTCTAATACGGTCAGCTACTTATCCTCAATCAACATTGGCGTTAAAGACTATGTTGTAGCTTTTCAAGAGGATGGATCGGCTCAATACTTTGACATTACAACCGACACTTTTGGCAATATTGCAGCGCCAGGAACATTTAGCTCTACAGGCATCAATGTTACCCAATGGAACAATGAACGGATGCTCATTCTTGATCCAACCAAGGGTTACTCGACTTGGGATGGCAATAATGTTGTAACTATCGGTTCTGTCGGATTGATAGGAATTACCAATGGAGGAAGCGGATACACCTCTGCACCAAGCGTCACCATTAGTGGACCAGATCAGCCTGGCGGGGTACAAGCTAACGCAACAGCAACCATAACAGGCAATGCGGTTACAGCCGTTACTATCAATAATGCGGGTACAGGCTATACCAACGCAGCAAATTTAACCGTTACTTTTAGTGGTGGCGGTGGTACAAACGCAAGCGCAGTCGCTTCCCTACTTTCCTTTGCGACTGGAACTCTAAGCCTAGTCGTGGTCAACGGTGGCTCTGGCTACACCAACGCAGCCAACACCATCATTACGATCTCTGGCGGGGGTGGATCAGGCGCTACAGCCACGCCCATCGTATCGGGTAATGTGGTTACCCAGGTCATTATGACCAATGCTGGAAGTGGCTACACCAATGCTGCCAATGTGACAGCTACCGTATCGGGTGGAGGTGGAACTGGTGCAGTCCTAAAGGCTATCGTTAATAACGAGCCTAATGTGGGCATAGCGACCTTTTCTGGGCGTGTATGGATCGCAGCGGGTCGCAATGTGTCTTATAGCGCTGCTGGCTCGTATAGCGACTTTACAAGCGTTTCTGCGGGGTCTTTGACCTTAACCGATTCTACGCTGCATGGCAACATAGTCCAGCTCTTGTCAGCCAATAACTTTTTGTACATTTTTGGCGATGATTCGATCAATGTATTCTCGGATGTTAGGGTTACTACTCAGGGAACAACCCTATTTACCAATACCAATGTGAGCGCTTCCGTTGGTTCTAAGCTACCCCACGCTATATTTCCGTACTTCCGTTCTGTGCTGTTTATGAATGATTATGGTGTGTATGCTCTAGTAGGATCAACGACTTCCAAGCTATCCGATGGCTTAGATGGGCTATTCCCAAACATTAGCTTTACTGAGCCAGTCTATGCGGGTCAGGTCTTGCTCAATAACATTTTGTGCGCAGCCTTTAACTTCAAGTACAACGATCAGACTTTTACCAATTCGGAGCGTTTTATCCAGGCGGTGTTTTTTGAGAAAAAATGGTTTTTAACAAGCCAGGGCAACAATCTCAAATACATCACTTCTGTACCCGAAGGTGGTCGGATCGTGCTTTATGGGGTAGCAAACAATCAGCTCTATAGCTTGTATGCCGATGATACGGCTGCGATTACCAGTCGGATTCAAACTGCCTTGTTGCCATTGACCGATCCAATCCGCACTAAACAAGCCTTAAAATTCGGTGTTGAAGCAACATTAACAACGGGTGGTGAAATTAATGTTACCGTAGATTCTGAGCTTGGCTCTAGCCCAATCTACACGCTTGGAAACTATGTGACTTGGTACAACAATTCCAATGTTACGATCCCTTGGATAAATAACAGTTCTACAGTAATATCATGGGTATTCACTAATGGCTATTATTTATATAAGTCAGATGCGCAACAATGGGGTAAATATTTAGGGTTAACCCAAACATCGAACTCGGCTGGTTTTGTGGTTAACACTTTTGAATTTGAACATGAATTGAGAGTGAGGTTCTAAAAATGCCAGTTCCATATACCTTCGGCACACGAACAAGTGCGATCCCGTTATCCGAACTAGATGCCAACTTTAACACCCCAGTAACCATTGGAAACACGACAGTCGGTCTAGGAAACACCGTTACTAGCGTTGGAAACCTAACTTTAACCAATGTCACCATTACTAGCGGTACGATTAATGCTTCCGTAGTCGATTCTGGCTACACAGCTAATGCGGTCATTTACGCTAATTCTACGGGTGTCTTAACAGATGGATCGGCTAATTTAACCTTTAATGGTACTACCTTACGGGCAACGGACATTACCGATGCTTCCCTCACTTCAGGTCGTGTTACCTACGCAACCACAGGCGGTATCGTGACTGGAAC
>OGVQ01000136.1_pt1 | contig 13626 bp, 12 predicted proteins | sample 1575801 | NCBI WGS metagenome assembly OGVQ01 (sample SAMN07581550, study PRJEB24739) | freshwater metagenome | place: Singapore | collected 2015-04 | reverse complement strand
TTGATTCAATCTGGTAGCTGCATCACGGACTATTTTATCACCTGTGGTCACGGTAGTGCCAAATCCTACCTTTAAAACATCACCGTCTAAACTAATATGGTAAATACTCATGAATGGCACTGGACTAGAAAATAATTAAAACAAAATTCAAGTAATTTCCTCCAACAAAACTTCAATTAATTAAGTCTCCCAGTTTATATGCCGGATTGTGTGTGATGCAGATCACGTACTTACCCAGTTTAGGATCAAACAAACCAATTGCCCCGTAAATATGGGCTAATTTATGAGCCAACACAAAAGCAACAGGTATAGAAATCGGTCCATTAATCCTTAGCAGTTGTCCTCCTGTAAGCTCCCCCGACTGTGCCATTTGCTCTAATTTTGCAGCAGCATCTTTGACAATTTGGTCATTTTGGGCAGGTTCACCAAAACTCACCCGCAAAATATCCTCTTTTAACTCGATGTTGTAAGTAGTCATTACCTTTGCTGATTCGGTAGTTATCACATCATACATGGCACTGGAAGCAGCCTGTTCCAGATTAGTCTATGCTGGAACTATCCCCAAGTCCTAGATATGCTCAAAATGGCTTAATCATTTGATTCTATAGGTAGGGGTTTAGCAATGCTAAACCATTACACATTTAGGCTTTTTGTAATCTTGTCAAAGTCCATTTCCTAGCCGTGTTTAGTATAAGTGTCTGAGCAAATTTTTTCTGATGTTCCCCAAGTAGAACTGTTGCAATGGTTAGCACGCGGTTCTCTCAAGCAAAACCTCCTCCGTGCTATTCGGTTGTGGGTGTGGTTACGTTCTTTATATGGAGAAGGTGAAGATTATGTATTCTTAGAGGATGGTTTTACCTTGGCAGACTGGAAAACCGCTTTCTTTGGTTCGACACACCCCAAGGGTGAAGTAATACCCGATTTCCATGAGCCTAACTGTCATTGTGCAAAAACTACTGCTGACTGGTTATTTGATACCAAAACTGGATTGAATCGGGAAAAATGGAAAAAGTCTTTATTATCTCATATTAATATCTCTAACTTAGATGAAATCCTCGAAAAAAGATTATTTGGGGTAACTCGTCGTTCCTTACAAGCAGATTTACAAATTTTAGTAGAATTAGGTTGGCTAGAAATTCGACAACAAAAATATCATCGAGTTCAATATTTACCTTCTCGTCCTATTACTACTAAAACTAATAATTATGAATTAAATTTCCTAAATCAAGAAGATTTAGCGGAAATCGCTGAGAATATGTCTCAAAAAATCGGTGGTGTACAACGCTTCTTTTTGAAACTAGACTATGTGGTAACTGCAATAGACGAAGTTGGAAATTGGCAATATGAACTCCGAAAACTTTGGTTACAAACTCCAGTGCCACCAATTAAGCTAATTTATAATAGTGCTAGATTAGGAGATTTGGTAGAATGTTTAGTTTATCCAGTTTGCATTTATTATGTGCAACGTGCAGTTTATTTGTGTGCTTTTGGGGAAAGTCCTGATAGAAAAACAGATTGGTATAACTTTAGATTGGATAGAATTGAAAAAATTACACCAATTGAATGGACAAATCCGGGGATTCCTAAAAAATTACAACAAAGATATCACCAAAGAAATTTACCAAATCCAGAGGAAATAGAATTACAAATGGATAAAGCATTAGGGTTTGATTTTTATTTAGAATCTCGATTGATGTTACTACGATTTGAACGAGATTATCATGACCGTTATATTCAGGATACCTCTCGCCATGAAACTTTTAAATTAATTGACTACCAAAAAGCGAAAGGTTTGATTAAAAACTCTGCCATCAATTCAGAACAAAAAACAGAGTTATTAAAGGTTATGGCAAATCGTTCACCACAGGATGCTTATTACACTCTTCAGTACCGACATGGGGATAATAATGTAACTATGCGTTTACGGGCATGGCGACCTAAGGTAGAAATTCTGTTACCTTATGATTTAAGACAGAAAGTTACGGCCGATATTATCAAGGAAATAGGGCTTTATCGGATATAATTGACTAGGTTGGTTAATAAGCTGTTGTGCATTTAATTTGTATAATTCTTGCGGGCAAGATGCCCGCACTACAGGAAATAACAATATTAGGATTATTGGATCTAGCTGCGTAACAGCTTATAATGCTTAAATATTTGTAATATCGTAAATCTTGACAAGTAACTTGCTAAATTTTACACTTATATAAAGACAAATTTGCCAAGAAATATTAATCTGAGTTTTATTAGTCCTACAAGTTTTCGTCGTAAAGGACATCATTTTCCCCTTCCAGTTCCTATCAATCTTTTCCATAGTTACCTCAGACGCTGGAATGATTTTTCAGGAATGACCATAGAACAAGATCCTTTTCTAAATTGGATAGATGAAAATGTCATTATTCATAAACATCATTTAGAATCGGTTAAAGTTGCTGCTGGTAAACGTGGTTCTGTCACTGGTTTTACTGGAGCAATGTCCTTTGGTTTGAGTAAAACTGCCTTAGCTAACATAGAATTTACCCAATTATTTTATGCTTTAGTGCAACTTGCTCCCTACTGTGGAACAGGTCACAAAACCACCTTTGGACTCGGACAAACCTGCTTGAATTGGGTAAACCCAGAATCAAATACATCTTCTACAACTAGAACAAATTTTCTACCAGAACGCATTGAAGAATTAACAACTATATTCGCAGCACAACGTAAACGCACAGGAGGAGAACGCACGGAAAAAATTGCTACCACCTGGGCAACAATTTTAGCACGACGGGAAATGGGAGAATCATTACAGATAATAGCTGAGGATTTAGAAATACCATACACCACAGCGAAAACCTATGTTAAATTAGCTCGTCGGATGCTCAAAGATAGCACTTGAATGAGATACAGAATTTACCTAAAAAACTATGCACTCTCATGACTTCCATAGCCTCCCGTGAACATTCCCCAGCAGAACCAGGGAACGAGGGAAAATCTCACAATCACATCCTGTACATCCTTTAATCCTGGACATCCTGATATGGCTACGCCACGCTTCGCTATCAGACAAAATATTATTGTTGTAATTTTCTAATTCTATTCAAAGCATCTTGATAATCTTCATTTTTACCTTGTTGTTAATATAGTTTGGCTGCTTGTTGAAAATCATCTATTGCACCCTGCTTATCTCCTAATTTATTACGGACAACTCCCCTAATCTCAAAACAAAACAACCCCCAAATTTGGGGGTTGTGAATTTTTATTTTTAAAACAAAACTGATTATTTTATGGACATAATACAAAGGGAAGCTAGAAAAGCGGCGACAATGTAAAATACAGCCACTACTTGCAATTCTGACCAACCAGTTAATTCTAAATGATGATGTAAAGGTGCCATTTTAAATAAACGTTTACCTTTGCCGTCTGGTCCCTTTGTCGCTTTATAATAGCTAACTTGTGCCATGACAGAGAGGGTTTCTATGAAGAAGATACCGCTCAGGATAAACAGGGCTACCAAGCTATTTGTTAACAGTGCCACCGCAGCTAAAGCGCCACCCAGGGCTAAAGAACCTGTATCACCCATGAAAACACTTGCGGGGTTGCGGTTATAGGCTAAAAAGCCTAGGCAGCTACCACTGACAGCAGCACAGAAAACCATTAAATCGGGAGAAGTTGGCGCGATAATTACACCTAATGCAAAAATAGCGATCGCTACTGTTCCCGCCGCTAAACCATCAATACCATCTGTTAAATTAGTAGCATTGCTCTCTGCAACCAAAACAAACCCGGCTACAGGCCAGAACAACAGCCCCAAAGGTAAGGATAAACTCACCCATGGTAAATGGATATTAGTTATACTAAAGTCACCTTTAAACATCAGCCACAGACAAAACATCGCCCCAAATATCACTTGCAGGGCTAATTTAGTTTTGGGAGAGATACCTTTATTAGACTTACGGCGTAAAATTTGCCAGTCGTCTATCCAACCAATTAAACCATAACTGAGTGTTAAAGCGGAAACCGCTAACACATCTTGAGAAAAATCCGATAATATACAAGCCATTACCACCGCTACAGGGATGAAAAATATACCCCCCATAGTTGGCGTGCCGGCTTTTTTCAAATGAGCTTGGGGGCCATCTTCCCGAATAATCTGACCTGTTTTCAGTGCTTGTAACATGGGTATTACCCACTGTCCCAGAATGGTGACACCGACAGCACAGAGTAAAAGAGGCAGGGTGAGGGAGGTAACAGACCAAGGGGTTCTATTTGCCAGCCCATCTAAAATTAAAGCTGTTATACTGAGTAACAAGGCCAGTAAAGAGGCCAACCTAATTCCCGAAAAATTCAAACTTTGGTTAGGAGATAATTTAGCGTCCACAGAAAATTTCCTTCACTCCACACTTAAAAACCTAAATAAAACAATAGAAACTATTTTTGCTCCGTAGTTCCCAAAATATTGTATACTAGTCTTCTTCGATGACGACATCATCGTCGTCGTCATAATCAATATCACCAATGCCATCGTCTCCGCCTAGAAAATCGGATATTACTTCAACATCATCTCTAGAGTCTGCATCATATACATCACGGGCTATGAGTCGGCCACCTGCTCGCAACCAGTCCAACATGGAGGACTCTTGTTTTAAGGGAATAACTGCTGCTCGTTGGTTACGGGGAGCTTCACGAAGGGGAGAATCTAACATATCAACAATGACACCAAGGGTTTATATAACTAGACATTAAGAGTTTATCATTTGATAGCAGTTAATTTATTCCTTCATACAACTCTTTAATTGTTGAATCCGAATTAAAGAAAATTTTCATTTACTCAGTAAATTGTAGCCAAAACGGCATTATTTAATGAGTTGGATGATTATAGGCAAAAACATTAATATCTAAATTCATGCTGTTTCATGGTGCAAACTCTAAAGGTAAAGGGCAATGATAGGCAAATCCACTCTAATTGAGGCCGTTGCAGGAACAAATCGGGGTTTATTAACCAATTCCTCACAACAACAAGCCATTTTAGCAGCGATCGCTAATCTAGAAGACTTTAATCCTACTCCTAGGCCATTAGCAGCTAGTAATTTACTAGAAGGCAACTGGCGACTACTATACACCACAAGCAAAGCTTTACTAAACATAGATCGTTTACCCTTTTGTAAACTTGGTCAAATTTACCAATGTATTCGGGTAGAAACCAACAGTGTTTACAATATAGCTGAGGTTTATGGCATTCCTTCCTTAGAAGGATTAGTCAGCGTTGCTGCTAAATTTGAACCAGTTTCTCAACGGCGTGTGCAAGTAAAATTCCAACGCTCGATTATTGGTTTACAACGCCTGATAGGCTATACATCACCAGAAAATTTTATCCAACAAATTGAATCGGGGCAAAAATTTACAGCTTTTGATTTTCCCATTCAAAGTGAACAACAACAAGGTTGGTTAGATATTACTTATATAGATGATGATCTCCGTATTAGTCGGGGTAACGAGGGTAGTGTTTTTGTATTAACTAAAACATAGTACCTTTTAACAACAGCCTTCCGCCATGAAGTTACTCTATTCTTGGTTCTTTGTCAAGGGTGATCCAAAAACTTCACAATTGATAAACAGGGAAAACCCAGCAATTTGAAGGAAAAATTTTAGATTTTGGATTGGGAATTTTTGATACAAATACCTCCCCTTCAAGGCGAAATTAATCCCCAAATCGCCAATCTTAAATCAGGGAAGCCCCATAATTTCCCATAATTTAAGGTGGAGTACATCCAAAATCCAAAATCATCAATCCAAAATTGATTGACAAATAACTTAACAAAACCACAAGCAAACACCTCCAGGTTGTAGAGTAAAAACAATCAGCCCTCATTTAATGGCAATTCATACTTCAAAAGGGAAGATACAACATGGTTCAACGTGGTTCTATAGTACGTGTTCTCCGCCCTGAATCCTACTGGAATCAGGAGCTTGGTACAGTGGTTTCTGTTGATAAAACTGGCATCAAATACCCTGTAATTGTCCGCTTTAACAAGGTTAATTACAATGATGTCAACACCAACAACTTCGCTTTAGATGAATTAATCGAAGTGAAAGCACCTGCGGCTAAAGCAGCAGCAAAATAAACAGCCCAGTGTCTAGGGGACAGTTTCATGGGATGATAGCAGGAGATATCAAGGCAGAAATCCGGGATATTAATTTTGCTTGACCATACCTGCCCCTATAAAAATTATTTGCTTGAATGCCTGAACTGCCTGAAGTTGAAACAGTCCGACGGGGTTTAAATCAATTAACCCTCGGTCAAGAAATTACGGGGGGAGATGTGTTGCTACAACGCACCATCGCCTACCCGTTTTCTGTTGATGAATTCATTCATAGAATTAAAGGTAATACCATCACCACCTGGCATCGTCGTGGTAAATATCTCCTTGCGGAACTCTCACCTGCTTCCTCATTAGGTGTTCATTTACGTATGACTGGTCAATTACTGTGGTTAGATCAAAATGAACCTTTACACAAACACACCAGAGTTAGATTATTTTTTAGAGACAAACAAGAATTACGCTTTGTTGACCAGCGCACCTTTGGGCAAATGTGGTATGTTCCCCCTAGTGTGGCGGTAGAAAGTATTATTACAGGTTTAGCAAAACTGGCAGTTGACCCCTTTTCCCCAGAATTCACTGTTGAGTATTTGGCCGATAAATTAAAAAAATCCCGTCGTCCCATTAAAACTGGCTTATTAGATCAGTCAATGGTGGCAGGATTAGGTAATATTTATGCAGATGAGGCTTTGTTTAAAAGTGGCATTTTACCCACAACTTTGGGTACAGAATTAAAACTTCCCCAAATTGAACTTTTACGAACGGCAATTATTGAAGTTTTATCAGCGAGTATTGCCGTAGGTGGGACAACTTTTAGTAATTTTCTCAATGTTAAAGGTGTGAATGGTAATTATGGCGGTGAAGCGTGGGTTTATAACCGGACGGGAGAACCCTGTAAAGTTTGTGGTAATGTTATCCAGCGAATGAAATTAGGTGGCCGTTCTAGCCATTTTTGTTGTCAATGTCAGCATTAGCTTTCGGTAAGTATTCAGCTATAATCATCATTGATTGTTCAGGACTTACGCAAGAATTACGAAATAACGAACCACAGAGGCACAGAGTTCACAGAGAAATGAGGGGTTATCTTTGTCCGCCCATATTTAAAAGTGTTAGTTCTCGTTCCGTTGCTTAGCAGTGGTGACGCGAACAACCTAACCTACTTTAATGATTAAATCACTTTTGATGTTGAATTTGCCTAACTACTGTCAAAGCTGAATAACTGACTCCTGCTGTACCTTCTCCTGGATGAGTTGAGTCACCAACTAACCACAAATTATTAATAGGTGTACGATTTGCAAAACCAAAGGGGCCAAAGGTAGGAATTCTTTGACCAATACCGCCGACAATTCCCTTTTGTCTGCCTGTATAATGGGCGAAGGTGCGAGGTGTGGCCGCTTCTATATAAATGATGGTTTCTGGTTTTAAATAGAAATATTGGGAAAGTTTAGAAATTGCATCTTGGGTAAATTTTTGTTTTAAATTTTCATAATCTGGAGTTTCCCACCAGGGAGTAAAATCAACAAAGGATGAGGCGATAATTGTGGCTTTTCCTATTGGTGCGCGGCCATCTCCTTCATGACTTACAGATACAAATAGGGAATTATTTTCCCCAATTGGTCCATTGACATCATATAAAAATTGTAAATGAGGTGGACAATTAAGAGGAATTGCACTTTTATCTACACCTATATAAACAACAAAGGCACCAGAAGGAGGAGTTAGTTTTTCTACTCTTTTTTTATATCCCAATGGGGCTTTTTCTCCTAATAATTCTACTAGGTTTTGAACGGTGACGTTAGCAATTACATGATCTGCTTTCTCGGTGAAAATTTCTCCTGTTTTTTGATTTTGGATGACTACACCGTTAGCTTTGCCATTTTCAACGTTGATTTTTTCGACGGTGTGACGCATTAATAATTTACCACCATCTCGTTCTAAGGATTCTACCAAGCGATCGCTCAATACTTGCATACTGCCTTGCAGATGATACAATCCTTGGGGTGATTGGGATACACTCAACGCTGTTGCTGCATAAAGTAAAGCAGTTTCTTCGGCACTAACTTGAGAATATAATTTTAGTTGTAAATCTAAAAATGTTCTGAGTCTTTTATTATTACCTAAACCATATAATCTTAAAGCATCTCCCACTGTCATAAATGTGAAAGGTGCGGTGATAAATGTACTCGGACGCACTGCTTTGATTAATTGTTCTAAATCCCATAAATTACGCGGTGGTAAAATGGGATCACGTCCTTGAAATTCCCAACTAGCTTTAAATAAAGTTGTTAATAATTGCCAAAAGGGTTCACTACCCGGAAACTGTTTTTGGCGTTCTTCTTGCCATTTTTGAGGATCACGCCAAACATTAATGGGTGTGGACTCTCCCGGAAGATATACCGCACAAGCCGGATCACAATATGTTGCTGCGGGTAATTCTATATTCAATTCGGAGAAAATGCGGTGGTGTATTCCCCCAGGTTCTAAACCTGCAACTTGCGTTGCACCAACATCAAAGGTAAATCCTTGACGTTTGAAGGTGGAAGCGCAACCACCAGGAACTATGGCTTGGTCGAGGATAAGTACATTATAGCCTCTATGGGCTAATAATGCTCCGGCTGTGAGTCCACCTATACCTGCACCGATGACGATGATCCGGGATTGATTGTTTGTATGTGTAGGATTTGACATTGATGTTAAGTTTACAATTCTTCATATTACTCATTATAAGTTTAAATTAAATCGGGCATTGAAGCATTTCTGTTTTTCCACCAATGTCCAAAAATTGATGATAATTTAGGGGTGGTCGTGGTCTAGTTATTGTGATCTGGGTATCTTGCCCCCGCGAAAACAATGAAAAGGCAAAAATGGGATATACTTTTTCATAGAGTGAGGGTTAAATTATTACAAATTATTAATTAAACATACGTGTACTTTAAAGAGGTATATTATCATGTGGCTCAAAAGTATTAAACTCAATAATATCAAAGGATTTACAGAACAAACGATATCCTTCGACAATAAGAATAAACCCTATAAATGGATCACCTTATTAGGTGAAAATGGAGTAGGAAAAAGCACATTACTTCAAGCAATAGCTTTACTTTTAGCTGGACCAGATGCAGCTAAGAAACTGATGTCATCTCCCCAAAATTGGGTAAGAAATGATTCAAAATATGGTCAATTAACCGCAAATATACAAAAAACTAATGATGATGAAGGCATGATGCAAAATCAAGGTAGAAATAAATTTTCTTATGACTATTCTTACTTTTTTATAGGTGATAAAAATACTAGAATTGGTAAAGATAATTATCCAGCAAATACACTAAATGCTAAAAACTCAGAAACCATTGAATGGTTAAGGACAAATGCTTTTACTTTAGATTCTCAGGGTTGGTTTGCTGCTGGTTATGGTCCATTTCGTCGCCTTTCACGTACTGAGAAAAATCCAACAAGTTTAGGAGAACTGAAAAGAAAAAATCGTGAAACTAATTTTGACACGCAATTTAAGGAAAATGATAGTTTAAGCACTTTTGAAGAATGGATGGTTTTTTTAGATTATCGCATTGCTAAAAATCCTGATGATTCTAAATCTAAAGAAATGAGAAGATTAGGGGAAGAGGCAATTCTGGAACTTTTACCTGGAAATATTAAAATAGATCAAGTTAGTAATGATGGTATTATCATTTTTTCATTAGAAAATCAGCTAATTCCCATCACTCAATTATCAGATGGTTTTCGTAGTATTATCGCTTTAGCTGGAGATTTAATTTGGCGTTTACTGCAAACATTTTCTCATTTTGAAGATAAAGATCCAAGAGAAGCATCGGGTATTGTACTCATAGATGAATTAGATATTCACTTACATCCTGTTTGGCAAAGATTGATCGCTCAAAAACTCAGAACTGTTTTTCCTAATTTACAGTTTTTTGTAGCTACTCATAGTCCTTTTATTACTGCCGGTGCTGGAGATGATGCACTGACTTTAAAACTAAAAATGATCAATGGAGAAGTCCAAATAGAGGAAGTTGAAAATATTGCAGCTTATGATTTTGATTATATTTTAAGAAGTCCTGCTTTTGGTTTGGTTTCAACTCATTCTCCAGATGTACAAGATAAAATTGATCGTTATGATTACCTCACAAGTAATAGAAATAATTTAACTACAGAACAACTGCAAGAATATGAAGAATTACGACAATTTATGAAAGAATTTAAACCAATAGGAGGTAAACCAGAACCAGGTAGTTTAGAGTATGAGATTGAGAGATATTTAGAGGAAAAGTTAAAGTGATTCCAGTGACAAGAACAAGTGAACCAGATTTTCTTAAACAAAATGCTAATAGATGGTTAAAAGAACTGCAAACAGCAATTATCAATCTTGAACAAGTAAAAAGTAATTCTATATCAAAACCACAAGACATTAAAACAGCAAAGACAAAAGTAAAAAATGCCCAAAATAAATATAATCCAGGTAAAGTAAACAAAAGTGGCATCAATCCTGTCAAGCAAGCACTGTATGATATGTTTTGTGGTAAATGTGCCTTTTGTGAAACTAAAGTTGAACTGTCAGCAGGAAGAATTGAGCATTTTAAACCGAAATCTCGATATATTGATTTAACTTTTGATTGGAATAATTTTCTCTATTCTTGTGAAGTGTGTAATAATGCTGAACATAAAGGAGATAAATTCCCTTTAGATTGTGATGGTACTCCTTTATTAATTAATCCTACCGATGAAAATTGTGATATATATGAATATCTTGACTTTTATTGGGATGGAAATTTAGCTAGTATTTATGGAAAGGATGGAAGGGGAAAAATTGTTGTAGAAATATTTGACCTCAATCGAAAAGATTTAAGAACAGAAAGAAGCGAAGTAATAAACAATTTATTAGTATTATTAGAATTTGCCAGGACGGGTGACACAAGAGCCATAAAATTACTGATAAAAGCTTGTAAATATGACAGCAAATATACTGCATTTGCCCTTTTTTGTATTCTTCCTTACCTTGCTCACCATTTTCAGATTTTAGAAGCAACCGACAGGATTAAAGAAATCAGTAAACGCAGTCTGAGTTATGCTCAATTTGCTCGTGTTGATGATTTATTTTAATTGTTTAAATTTGATAATTAAATTTATTTAGAAACTCTAGTTGTTAATTATTTAGTTGAGGATAGTAATTAGTAATGCTCTAAATCTACTTGATTATAATAAATAAAATATCTTCAGTTAAAGTTTTCCACTTAACTCGCAATATAGGTTTCGCGTCTGTAAACGCATTAAATAGGATAAAATTAAAGATATTGGCCGGATTTCTATGAAAAATGCTTGATTTTTTACCTATACTAGGTTAAACAGTATTTATACAGTTAATTAATTCATCCATAACCAGGAGTTTATGAGCAATAATTTACAACTTTCAGAAATGGCGATCGCTATTATCGCGAAAAATCTTAATCCAGCAGTTTTAAATCCAGATTTTCTGAAATATACGGGGATTATTCCTACTGAATGGGAATTAGCTACCCAACCAGTTTACAACAGCAATTTAGTCCAGTTGGTTTATAACAATGGTGTGGGAATTATTGTTCAACCTAACCGACTCAATGTATTAGAGATGATCGGAGTCAAACCACCAACAGAAATTCAATTTGCAACAGTAGCACTACAATTAATAGATAAGTTATCGCAAATAGAATATCAAGCAGTGGGAATTAACCCCAAAGCATTTGTGAGTTTTCCCACAGACGAGGAAGCTTATCAATATATATGCGGTAAACTTTTAGCCCCTGGTGCTTGGCAGGAATTTGGAGAAAGTAAAGTTAATGCTGCCTTAGAATTAAGTTATCGTTTAAAACAGGGAGCCTTGAATTTAGCTATTAATCAAGTCAATGTCCAGTCGGGAGAACAAACAACACCAGCAATTTTATTTTCTGGTAATGTGAATTATCCCCTAGCAGGAAATACTCTTCCAGAGAAAATACAAGATTTAAACCGAATCATTAGTAATTGGCCAAATGATGTAAAAACTTTCCGGGAGTTACTAACAGAGAAATTTTTACCATCTTCTGCTGTTAAACCCTTGAGTGGTTCTGTATTTTAATCATTAGGATTGGCTGAAAAATCTTGATATTAGGGAATTGGGAATTGGGAAATAGGACTTACGCAAGATGTAACTGTAACCCTTATTTTTGTGCACGGATAATTCATGAATTACCCCTACTTTCTTTCGCGTAAATTCTGGAAAAATTATTTTTCCAATAGGACTCCTATTTGATTTTTGAACAGAACTCGGTACATACTGAAATCTCTGTTCCCTGTTCCCTGTTCCCTCTCCTCACAGACAACTTTTTCAGCAAACCCTAATTATTTAGAATGTAAAAGCTGTTCTGAGAACACCAACTACTACATCAGGATTTCGATCATCGTGATTAGGTGCTGTCAGCCAAATTAAACCGGGAGTAATAGTAATATGGCTGTTAATCCGATGGGTATAAAAGGCTTCAATATGAAATCCAGTGCTGCGATCGCTTCTTTGTCCAGGTGCTAAACCCAATCCTGTAGCAATAGCTGCATTACTTGTACTAATTAACCTTGGTTGCATCCCGAAAATAATTCCCGCCAAATTACCCTTTTTACCCAAATCATACATCCCTAAATTAAAGCGATAGGTGAGTACACCAGCATCCCCCTGAGTTCCCGTCCCCAAAGCACGGGCAAAACTACGACCTACAGTAGCCCCAAATTCAAAAGTTGGGGAAATGCGGTAACTCATAGAAGCCACATAGGTATTAGCTACCACTGGACCCACGCTTGAACCTGGAGTCACACTTGGATTTGGACCTCGCACTGCCGCAGCCGTACTACCACTCCAAGTATCAATCCCCTCTGCGGGTGAGTAACTGTGGATAAAAGAAGAAGACAAGCGGAAATTATTAATCTTCAACATCGGTCGAATAGAAACCAGATAACCATTACCACCACCAAAAATTCCCTGGGTAGGATCATTAGCATTCCGTTCTCGACCAGCAGCCAAATCTAAACTAAAAGACTTACTAGGTTGCCATAACAAACCAATCCCACTGCGAGTAAAAATAGGAGAAGCCAAAGGGTTTTGCGCCGCAAAATCAGACACCGTACCAGTGACAGGCGAACCCAAAGCATTCACAGACTCGCTTAATACCCTTGTCCCAGAAGTAGGATTAATAAAAAGTCTCAGATTTTTAGCAATTGGTAACTGATATCTCAGGGCAATCATTCTTAATCCCGTTCTGGGATCTCGAATTTGTCCAGAAAAACGCGCTTCACCATTGCCACCAGTTAGAAACTCTCCTCTCAAATTATCATCTAGCAAAGAGATCGCTAAACTATCTTTTCCCGTAAAGCTAGTATTCAAATTCAGAATAGCTTGATAGCCTAAAGTAGCATTATTATTAGTACCTTGACCCTCTTCAAAAACGTTTCCTAAATAGGTCAACACCCGACCACTTAATTTAGAAGTCGTAGAAAATTGATTTGCTTCTAACTCAGTAGTTCTGGCTTC
>OGVQ01000135.1_pt1 | contig 13640 bp, 13 predicted proteins | sample 1575801 | NCBI WGS metagenome assembly OGVQ01 (sample SAMN07581550, study PRJEB24739) | freshwater metagenome | place: Singapore | collected 2015-04 | reverse complement strand
CTATAATATTTTCAAGGTTCGGTGCGCTTTTGGCGTGGCTTTGTTTTCGCTTCGCTTCAGGCACTTATTTAATATATCGAACCTCCTTTAGAATGTCAACTACTTTTTCAATCTTTTTTTGGGGTGAGTTAGCGATTTTGTCTGTAACTCTTGTGAGACAGGGGTTTTGGCTGTTAAAATTTCTAAAAATTATGGTTTGGCTGGTGGTAAGTGCTTGGGTTGAAGTCCAACTGTGATGTTTTTTTGAGTATTCACAAAATTATTGATATTGTTGAGTGGCTGTAGATATTGCAGATGATATGAAGAGTTCTGTGGCTGTGCTACCACCGTTTTTGGTGCTGGATCAATTGTTGCAAAGTTGGTTGTTGGAGGATATTGGTAGGGGCGATCGCACTACTCAATCTCTGCTATCGCCAAATTCTACGAGGGGTAAAGCTCGGTGGATAGGGAAAGCACCAGGGATAATTGCTGGTTTACCGGTTGCCGCTAGGGTGTTTCAGCTTTTGAATGATCAAGTTAATTTTGTTAATGTCACTGCTGAGGGGGAAAAATGTGAACCTGGACAGGTGGTAGCGGAAATTAATGGTTCCCTGGATACGTTGTTGATGGGGGAAAGGGTAGCGTTAAATTTGGCGATGCGGTTGAGTGGAATTGCTACGTTGACTAATCTATATGTGGAGAAAATATCGGATTTGCCCACTCAGTTGGTGGATACGCGCAAAACTACGCCAGGTTTGAGAATTTTGGAAAAATACGCGACGGCCTTGGGTGGTGCGATTAATCACCGGATGGGATTGGATGATGCGGTGATGATTAAGGATAATCATATTGTGGCGGCTGGGGGTATTGGGGAAGCTATTTCCCGCGTTCGGTGTCACATTCCTTATCCACTGACTATTGAGATCGAGACGGAAAGTTTGGCACAGGTGCGGGAAGCTTTAAAATACAAGGCTGATATTATTATGTTGGATAATATGCCTGTAGAAATGATGAATGAGGCTGTGTTGCTAATTCGTGAGGCTGATAGTAGGGTGAAAATAGAGGCTTCAGGAAATGTGACTTTAGAGACGATTCGCGCTGTGGCGGAAACTGGAGTTGATTATATTTCTACGAGTGCGCCTATTACCCAGTCTAGATGGTTGGATTTGAGTATGAGAATGGATTAATGGAGAAATTGAGCAATTCTTTCGACGGCAATTTCTAATATTTCTGGTTTTTGGACTAATGCGAAGCGAACGTATCCTTCGCCAAATTTACCAAAACCGACTCCTGGAGAAGCAGCTACACCTGTTTGTTTAACTAATTCGGTGCAAAACTCAATGGAATTATGACTCCATTGAGGAGGTAATTTTGCCCAAATGTACATTGTGGCTTGGGGTGTGGGAACCTTCCAGCCGATCCGGTGTAAGGCTTGGATGAAGGTGTCACGGCGTTGACGAAAAATATCAACGGCAGATTTAACGCTATCCTGAGGTCCGGTGAGGGCGGCGATCGCTCCGTTTAAAATTCCTAAATATTGGTTAAAATCAACGGTGGCTTTGATTTGCTTGAGCGCTTGAATTAATTGGGGATTCCCAATTGCGTAACCAATGCGGAAACCACCCATATTATAGGACTTGGAAAGAGTGAAAAATTCAATTGAGATGCTTTTTTCAGGATCAGCTTGCAAAATTGAGGGAACAGAGGATTTTAGATTTTGGATTTTAGATTTTGGATTTTGGGTTTCTTCTGAAAAGACTAGATCTACGTAGGGGAAATCATGAACGAGAACTATATTATGTTGTTGACAAAAGACTACTGCTTCTTGAAAGAAAGATAAAGTTGCGATCGCGCTGGTAGGATTGTGAGGATAGCTCAATACCATTAAGCGAGACTGGTCTAAAACAGGGGCAGGAATATCACTAAAAACCGGTAAAAAATCGTTTTCTGCTGTTAATGGCATGGGGTAAATTTGCCCACTAGCTAGGTAAACTCCTCCTGCATGGGAGGGATAACCAGGATCTAGTAATAAAGCGAAGTCACCGGGGTTAAGTACAGCTAAAGGGATGTGTGCTGTTCCTTCTTGAGAACCAATGAGGGGTAAAACTTCGGTTTCTGGGTCAATTGGGATACCAAATTTTTGCTCATACCATTGGGCTGCGGCCTGACGGAAAGCCTGAGTACCACGAAATAGTAAGTAACCGTGGGTGCTAGGATCATAGAGGGATTGGGCGATCGCTTCTAGGATATGATTAGCGGCTGAGAGGTCTGAAGATCCCAAGGATAAATCAATTAATTCTCTACCAGCAGCCAAAGCTATGGACTTGGATGTGTCCATATCAGCAAAGACATTAGATTTTAAGGGTTGTAACCGGGTCGCAAATTGCATTTTAATTATTAGTTATTGGTCATTAATTATGAGTCAGTGATCAAAAATCATCGAGTTTTGATCACTGACTGAGAACTAATTATTATTTAAATGCTGATCTAAACGACTGAGTAATTTCTCCTTATTAATTACTCCTTCTGTAGATTCTAATAGCTGTTCTCCCCTGAAGAGTCTGAGGGCAGGGACACCTTCTATCTGATATTGTCTAACGGTGACTGGATTAGGATCTATTTCCATTTTGACAACTTTGAGGCGATCGCTATAGGTAGCTGCCGCTAAATTGATAACTGGTGACATCAATTTACAAGGACCACACCAGGAAGCCCAAAAATAGACTAATACAGGCTGCTCGGCTTGTAATACTTCGGTTTCAAACTCAGCATCAGTAATAGTGATTACACCCTTGTTCATTATGGTCTCCATAAATTGGTATATATTGATCCACTTGGTTTACAAAATACTCTATCCCAATCGGAGAATTAAATAAACTATGAAGACAGGAAGATTTCAGAAGATATAGTAAAAGGCAAGAGGGAAGGGGCAAAAGTAAAAACCTGGTTATGTTGTGAGTTAGTTCTAAGTGGACTTACGCAAAATGTATCCTTGGGAGGGGTAATTCATGAATTACCCCTACTTACGTTCTGTTTGAAATTGACCATCAATGAAACAAAATCCCACAACTGGGATGTGTGGGATGAAGTTAGTGGAATTGTTGGCAAAAACTAGAGATTAATTACAGGTTATCTAATTGTTTGCGTAGGGCTTCTAAATCAGCATCAACTGGTCCAGCAGGTTTAGCTGTATTTGTTGGTTGTCCTGGGGTTAGTAGTGGTGGTGGGGATGGAAGTGCTAAAGATGCTTTGAGGGCTGCTAGCTCATCATCAACATCACTACTACTTGCTAAACTAGCAAATTGGTGATCTAAATCCGCGCCTACTAGTTCTGCGGTAGACTGAGCGCGAGCTTCTTGGATTAACACCTTTTCTTCCATGCGTTCAAATGCAGCCATAGCACTACTTGTATTCATGCCACTAACCATATTTCCCAATTGTTCTTGGGCTTTGGCCGCAGTAATACGAGCTTTGAGCATCTCTTTCTTAGTTTTGGCTTCAGAAATTTTGCTTTCTAGCTGGATTAAATTCTTTTTAAGGGTATCTACTTGAATATTTTGCTGATCAAGACTAGTTTTAAGGGCTGTAGATGTTTCCGTACAAGTTTTTTTGCGCTCTAGTGCTTGACGAGCTAGGTTTTCGTCACCTTTTTGCAAAGCTAGTTGAGCGTTACGTTGCCATTTATTAATTTCAGTTTGTACATCATTATATTGCTTTTCTGTACGTTTTTGTGCTGCTATGGCTTGGGCTACACCTTGACGCAACTTGACGAGATCCTCTTGCATTTCCAAGATAGCTTGCTCAAGCATTTTTTCTGGATCTTCAGCTTTATTTACCAAGTCGTTCAGGTTAGCACTAACAACTCGTTTAAGACGATCAAATAATCCCATAAATTTATTTTTCCTGTTGAGGTTTACGCGCTTGGTTATAGTTGGCTTTTCTACTATATTAATAGCTACCTATGCCAATGTAGTTTTTCCAGTCTGAATTACTATCTTTTTTTATTTTGAATCATCGGCCTATCCATTAGCTATATTCACCAGCAAAACTTAAGATGATGGGTTGGGTGGTAATTGGTGATTTACCTGAGAATTTTGACCTTGCTCTAGTATATAAGTTTTCATGGCGGTGAGTTCTGTATCAATGTCTTGATCAGCATTTAAGGAAGCAATTTTTTGTTCTAGATCATCACTACCCAGTAAATTCATAGCTTCTGATTGGGATTCTATCTGCAAAACTTTTTCTTCCATGCGTTCTAATGCACCTAAACTTGATGTATCAGAAGTTCCTGTCAACATTTCTTGCAGCCGATAGGATGCTTCGGCGGAACGTGCGCGAGCAATATACATATCTTTTTTAGTTTTGACTTCAGCGAGTTTTAGCTCTAGAGTCCGCATATCTTGTTTTAATTTGGCGACGATATCTTGCTGCTGCTGAATTTGATTAGTGAGGGTTGTGGCGGTTTCTTGGTAAAATCTGCGCTTGGTGAGGGCTTCCCGTGCTAGAGATTCATTACCTTGTTGCATGGATAATTGAGCGCGACGATGCCATTCTTCGGCTTGGGATGCGGCGGCGGCGGCTTGACGTTCTGTACGCTTTTGGGTGGCGATCGCTGCGGCTACACCTTGACGCAATTGTACCAAATTCCCCTGCATCTGGATGAAAGCTTTTTCCAGAATTTTTTCTGGATCTTCTGGATTGCTAACTAAACTGTTAACATTGGCGCGAATCACCTGCAAAATACGTTTAATAACTTCCATATTAACTCTACTTTAGTCATTTAGGGGACTGTGAAGTTGGTGATCCTCCCATCCTAAATCATCTCCAGTTTTTTAAAATATTACATGGTTTAAGGCTCTTGTACCCGTGCTTTAATGCCTTTCGCTTCTAACTGCTGCAATCTCCGTTTAATATCATCTTTAGTTTTAAGTGCGCCTAAATAAATAAATTTGCGATTTGGTGATAAATAAGCATCAGGAACTTCTCGCCGTGCTGTAGCGAAAACTTGTTCATTTTTATTATCAGCAATAATGTAATAGTACCCATCTGCTGAAGGTTTCACATTTTCGGGAATTGATAATGCAATAGGTGAGGGTTTTACATTTTCTGAAAATGGTGATGGACTGAGTGTAAGTTTTGGTAAAGGTGTGGAAAGTAAACTAGGGACGGGTGAAATAGCTGGTGAGGGAGGAATGGGATTAAGGGATGGTTGAATAGTTAAGGGAGTGGGTTTCTCTTTGGGTATTAAATCTACGATATCTTGAGGATCTCTGACTTGGCGAAATTCCCGGCTTGCTAAATTAGGATATTTAGGTATGGGGGTAATTTTTGCTTCTATATTTGTTGGAGAATTATTGTCTGTTACCTCTGTATTCTCTCCAGTTGATGATGAATTACTATTGAATGCGTTACTGAAATTAAGTTTAGGTAAGTTTTTGGGATTGAAAATGACATAACTTAATGTCAAGGTTGCTAATAATAGGCAAAAAATTGAAGTAATACCGACAGGTGATAAAACAATCTCACGAGAGTTGGGAACATTAGTTTTTTCAGTTTCTTGTTCTCCTGTGAGACTGCGTAAAAGTCCTTCACTAGATTCTAAATAGTCATTTGGTATTTGGGGAGTATCATTTGTTGCTAGAAGAGTTTGGTTTTCAGGGGTTTGAATTTTGGTGTGGACAATACTGCCACTAGATATTGCTACATTTTCAGGAATGGGATTTTCCCGTGCTTCTGGGGTCGTTAATTCTTGGGGGAGACTAATTGCTTGAGTTGCTGTGGGAGGTACTACTGGAAGTTGAATATCATTTAAGTTGGGGTTTTTAGGAATTCTGATATAAGTTTCTGTACTTACTGATGTTTGTTGCCGAAAAGTTTTGCGTGTGCGTCTATATCGGGTTAATTCTTGTTCTAACTGTACTTCTAAACTAGCTAGTGCTGTAGATAGGGTAGGATTTAATCCTGGAGTTGGAGAAGAGTTGGGATGACTCATAAAAGAATTGTGATTGGTGTGAGAAAGATAGATGAGATTAGTTAATTGTGAATATATAGGAGAAGGCAAGGGTTTCACCCTTGCTATTATTAGGTTTCAAGGATCAATAATGTCCTAATCCTCCTGGCTACAGTTATATTAGCGAGAATAAGTTCTAAGTATACTTAAAACTGGAGTCCTCTATGTCTTTTAAGTCAATTGATGATATTTTAGCCAGTATTCAAAAATCTGCACTATGGGAACAAGATTTATTTCCAAGGTTACTGAAGTGTTGGACAGAGGTTGTAGGGGCTAAGGTAGCGGTGGAAACTCGTCCTGTATCAATTCAACGTGATGTTTTGTGGGTGGCAACTTCTAGTGCTGCATGGGCGCAAAATTTGACTTTTCAACGGAAAACCATACTGATGAAATTAAATCATAAGCTGTCTGCATCTTTGGTAGATATGCGTTTTTCCACAGCAGAATGGACTAATTTAGGAAAGATGGGAACACAAACAAATGTTTCGGCATTAGAACACCCCAGTTATATTCCTGATGATAGGACTGGTAAGAGATTTATACCCAATGCTGAAAATCCCCAGAGGGCTTTTGAGAATTGGGCGAAGATGATGCAAGAGCGATCGCATCATCTGCCTTTATGTCCTGAATGTCAATGTCCAACTCCACCAGGTGAACTTCAACGGTGGGATCTTTGTTCTCTGTGTGCTAACAAATTATTGCGGTAAATTTTGTTTGTGGTTTTTACTGAAAATATTTAACTCTGGTGCAAGATTGAGATAATAAAGCAATAAATACTGAGGTTTAATCTATCTAAAGTGGGGTTTTCTAATAGGGAGGAAATCTAAAATCTAAGTTTTGACCTTGATCCCCAGCTAGTTTTAGTCTAAAGAGAATATGTAGCCACTATAGGAAACGTTTACAAATATAACAAGAATATAAAAATATCATAAAGTTATTTTACTGACAAAAATGCCTAGAACCCAGAGCCAATCATATTTTGTTGCCGTTGATCCCCATTTTCATAAAGAAGCACAATATATAACTATGATAACTAATCTTAAACGGTACTGAAGATGAAGGCACATGAAAACAATTAAGGGTTTAACATCTACCTGTCGTTATTGTCGTCATTACCAACCAGAAGGTCGTCGTGGTGGTATGTGTGAAAAGTTGAGCGCACCAGTTCAAGGAGTTTGGAAAGCCTGTCCTTTGGCTATAGCAGCTTTTGCACCTTCTTGGGAAACTCTGGAAGATGCTTGGAGTTTACCGGTGGCAAGAACTACATTTTCTTCTGCTCAAAGTCTTCCGGCCGATTTAGAGCCGTTTACTGTTGTCTGTTCTGAAGATATTCCTACTTCCGTAAGACAATAGATACAAAATCAAAGCCTACAATACAAATTGAATCACCTATTCTTTTCTGTTCACTTCAATTAAGATTTGACTCACCAATTTTTCGTGTTGCCAATTTTGATCTTTTTAGCGATAGCGAAGCGCGACCTAGGAATCGCACCTTCCTCATAGGTGCGATTTTAGTATAAATTAACAATTTTAAGGCAACCAGGGAAAATCCCGGAAATTAGGGGGACGCTTTTCCAAAAAGGCTTGTTTTCCTTCTGCACCTTCTGCGGTCATGTAATAAAGAAGAGTAGCGTTACCAGCAAGTTCTTGTAAACCCGCTTGTCCGTCGCAGTCTGCGTTAAATGCTGATTTCAGACAACGAATGGCAATGGGACTTTTTTCTAAGACTTCTTGCGCCCATTTTATCCCTTCTGTTTCTAGTTGTTCTATGGGGACTACTGTATTAATTAACCCCATTTCTAAGGCTTCTTGGGCATTATATTGACGACAGAGAAACCATATTTCCCGTGCTTTTTTTTGCCCTACTATTCTGGCTAGATAACTAGCACCAAAACCACCATCAAAACTACCTACTTTGGGGCCAGTTTGCCCAAAAATGGCGTTATCAGCAGCTATGGTTAAGTCACAAATTAGATGTAAAACATGACCCCCGCCAATAGCATAACCCGCTACTAGAGCAATGACGACTTTAGGCATGGAACGAATCAGACGTTGCAAATCTAAGACATTTAAACGAGGAATACCCGCATCATCTATATAACCTGCTTCACCACGCACACTTTGATCACCACCTGAACAGAAGGCATATTTACCATCTGTATGAGGACCTGTACCAGTAAATAGGACTACACCAATACTTGTATCTTCCTTGGCATCCCAAAAAGCCTCATATAGTTCAAATACGGTTTTAGGACGGAAAGCGTTACGTTTATGGGGACGATTAATGGTGATTTTGGCGATACCGTCGCTTTTTTGATAGATGATATCTTCGTAGGTTTTAACGGTTTTCCAATCGGGTTGCATATTCTTAAAATTTACAAATATTCTAATATAGCAGGGAATAGCCCTATTTTGTCAGATTGGGAAAATGGAATACCTGAAGATTTATGGGGCTTTGGTTTTGACATTTTATCCAGCAATTTTATTTTTTAATAAATAAAAAAGTGCCAAACTTTGATGAAATAAGAGTTACAAAAGATGGATTCGATTATTGTTTTCCGAGAGTGACAAAACAGGGCTAATCGAGAGAGATAATCTATTTGAAAACATCGTGAAATTAATTTTAATAATAGTCTCTATTTTTTGGGAGATAAATTTAAACTCAACCAGAAAAAACAGGTAGATAAAATTTTTCTGGCTGGGATTTTTCCAAAGTATCAATAGTCTGATATCATTTCTTTGTAAAGTTGCATATAATTTACCTCCTTAGCAAGCAGGGCGTTTTCATTCTCGGAGGTAAATTGGAAAATCATTTCCCCAAAACCCTTTCCTACAGGTCAATAGAAGCTTTTTTCCTAATTTTTGATTAATTAATATGAAAAACACGCCCAAATATTGATTTTCACAAGGTTCTAGCGATAGCTTCGCTTAACAAGGGGGGTCTGATTATCTGCATCTTCATAGAAAATTTGTATGAGTCACATCTGGGGAATGTAGGTTACAACTGTCAACCCCAAACCCTAATTACAATTTCATTTGTGCTAGGTGACTGCGAGGGTTATAAGTACGAATAGATCGGATTTTTTCGTAACATTCCCGTTCTTGGGCGGTGAGTTCTTTGGGAGGGGCGATCGCCACTTTCACAAATTGATCACCCCGTCCACCTTTAGCTAGAGGCCAACCCTTACCACGTAACCGCAGCGATTGACCAGAACGCACTCCCGCAGGTAATTTGACATTAACCTGGCCATCGGGTGTGGGAACATCAATGGATGCACCTAGAGTTGCTTCATCAGGAGTTATTAATACTTCGCACAGCAGGTTATCACCTTCTATTTGGAAAAAACTATGGGGTTGTAATTCTACCTTTAAATATAAATCGCCCCGTTGTTGATTCATGGGGTTAATTTGGCCTTTACCCTTCACCCGTAAACGAGTACCAGCTTTAGCACCAGCAGGAATACGCACATCAATGGTTTCATTTCCTAAACTAAACCGTTTTTGCACACCAGAAAATGCTTCAGCAAAAGTTAAACTAATAATAGCTTCTGTATCTTGTGATCCACCGGCACCCCCATCTTGAAAACTAAAATCGTTAAAACCACCAAAACCCCCACCTGGTCTAGCCGTAGAAGTCCGATAGGAGTAACTTTGCCGGCTGCTGCGGGGGCCTGCACCACCAAATAATTCAGTTAAAAAGTCATTAAAACTGCCGTATTGGCCAAAGTCAACACCGCCCATATCCGAACCAAAACCACCACCTGGGAAACCCTGGTCTGCTTGTTTCCAATATTGACCAAATTGATCGTATTTTTTGCGTTTTTCTGGATCAGATAGAACCTCATAAGCTTCATTTACTTCTTTGAATTTCGCTTCGGCCTGTTTGTTATTGGGGTTAACATCAGGATGATATTTACGCGCTAGTTTGCGAAATGCTTGTTTAATTTCCTCGCCCGTGGCAGTTTTACTAATTCCTAATATTGCATAATAATCTTTAAAGTCGGTTGCAGCCATCTACCAGCCTCCTAATAGTAATTTACGTTATGTTTTTGCTAAGATATAGCGTTTATTAGTGAGATGAGAACATACAGTTATCATCAAAATCTGTTCCCTGTTATATAAGATTTACTGTATCTAAATTAGGTCTTAGGGAAAATGCAACTGAAACCCTTATTCTTTGGTAGGGTTAATTCACGAATTACCCCTGCTTTCCTTCGGGTTTGGGTAAGTCCTGTAAATACCAGGCAAAAAGTTCTGATTATTAGGTTAACAAATAATCCTCACAATCAAGTGGGGTTCTCGCTGAATGTAGCAGCGAAATTCCCGTACTCCTGCCATGGTGAAAAGCAAATAAGCTCATCTATTCCTTCTTCTGTGCTGGGGGGAGCGTCCCGCAGTTGACGGTGCATACGGAAAATTACCTCTTCAGGAACTTGGCGATCGCGTCTTTGATTTCGTGCTAAACATAGCCATAGTGGAGTTCTCACCCACATCCCCGTAATCTGACTAAAGCCACAATCACGGAATAGTTTAATCACTTCCCGGCGATTTTGCCTATGGGCGTTAGTAGCATCAAAAATTACTTTTTGATCTGCTGTTATAGCCTGTTCTAATTGTCGTTCCAGTTCCCGCCAAATTAGCGGCCAAGCCCCTTGAATTGCTTCTGAACCAAAAAGCTGCCCCCGGATGGCATCTGTAGAAATTAATCCCATCTGAGGGCATTCTCTCAGTAATTGTTTTGCTAAAGTTGATTTACCGCTACCAGGAAGACCAATTAGAAGAATTAATTTAGTCATAGGGAAGAGGTGACAGGTGACAGGCTTCGTCGTGAGCGTCAGCCGAACGGTGACAGGTGACATTTAAAAGGTAACAGAGAAAATTAGTTACCAATTACCAATTACCAATTACCAATCACCAATCACCGATTACCAATTACCACTAATTAAATAATTGTCCCATCAGGAATGACAGCATTTTTGAGAACAACCACAATACCGCTACGGATGTAGAAACCTTGATTTTCCCGTTCCGCTTCTTGAACGTTGTCTTTATTGATAATTTTCACATCGTGACCGATGCGGGCATTTTTATCAATGATGGCACGGCGAATAATGGTGTCTGTACCGATACCCACGGGAATTTCTTTTTCTTGGATGTTGCATTGCTGTTCTACAGATGGTTGGTAGAAGTCAGCACCCATGATCAGAGATTCTTCAATGATACATCCTGTTTCTATGCGTGATCTTACTCCTAAAACCGAATGTTGAATGCGGCAATTTTTCAAAATGCAACCTTCGCCAATCATAGATTCTGTGATTTGGCAATTCAACAGTTTAGAGGGTGGTAAGTAACGAGCGCGGGTATAAATTGGTGCTGCTTCATCGTAGAAGCTAAAGGGTGGGAGAGGTTGCCGAGTTAGGGCTAAATTAGCTTCATAAAAAGCTTCAATTGTTCCAATATCTTCCCAGTAGTCATCAAATAAGAAGGCTTGAACGTTGTGATCCTTAGCTGCATCAGGAATAATTTCTTTACCAAAATCAGTCCGTTCTAAAGATTCTTTTAGCAACTTAATCAAAACATCTTTTTTAAAGACATAAATCCCCATGGAGGCGATATATGGCTGTAATTCGGCTTGTTCTTTTGTTAATCCCAATACGGTGGTATCAACACGCATTTGCGCTAAAGCTTCACCCTTGGGTTTTTCGCTGAAGTCAATTACTCTACCGGATTCATTAATTTTCATCAGGCCAAAATCCGAGGCACGACGATCATCAATGGGAATTACGGATAGGGTAATATCAGCATTTGTGTCTCTATGACGCTGGATAAACTGACGATAATCCATGCGGTAAAGGTGATCACCGGAAAGAATCAGAAATTCTTCTACATCCCAATCTTGTAACATCCAGATGTACTGACGCACAGCATCAGCCGTACCCTGAAACCAGTTGGGATTTTCTGGGGTTTGTTGTGCTGCTAACACTTCTACAAACCCATCACTAAACCCACTGAAGTTGTAAGCACGGGCAATGTGACGATTCAGGGAGGCGGAGTTAAATTGAGTAAGAACGTAGATTTTGAATATTTCTGAATTGATACAGTTGCTAACAGGGATATCTATTAAACGATATTTCCCGGCTACTGGCACTGCTGGCTTGGCACGAAGTTTGGTTAACGGATAAAGCCGAGTACCTGCACCCCCACCAAGAATAATTGCTAAAACTTTTTTCACAAAATTTCTCCCGACAGCCTTTTAACTCTCATCTACAGTTTAGGACTGTATGTAGCAACTGATAAGGGGGGATCAAAGAATCTTGAGGAAGAATTTTTGAGCTAGTGGTTAATTGGATAAAATAGAACTTATGTACTATAATAACGAGTGGTAAGAACCTGAGTTCGGTGTTAGGAGTTCGGAGTTTCTCCTTCAGAGACGCTACGCGAACAGAGTTATGATTTTTAAAAGCGAGAGAATAAGGGTTTGAGACTCCTAACTTGGGGCGATTTTTCCACAAATTATCTTATGTCGAACTCAGGTGTAAGAAAGTCTACTGATGATCACTCTAAATTTATAGTTCAAGCAGTATTGCCAATCCGATCATTTTGTGATACTTTTAAGTAGCAATTTATTATTGAAGTTATCATGTTTCAACAACTATCACTATTTGAAGAGATAAATAATGATATTGCCAAGTGTTTTTATAGAAGCATTGAGGAGTCGGGTTTTAACTATCAAGAAATTGATATAGGTGATATCACATTTAAAGCAGGACAAACAGAGTCAGTACATAGATGGTATCGGCTCACTCCTAGCTATTCGCCAAATTTAGTTCGCTTTTTTATTGATATATTTAAAATTAGTCGAGATGATTTTGTTGTTGATCCATTTAGTGGTAGAGGCACAACAGTTATTGAATGTCAGAAGCATGGAATTAAGGCTGTGGGAATTGAGATTAATCCTCTACTTCAGCAAGTGGGAAATAAGTCGTTACTATGGAATATTGATAATACTCATTTAATTAATATTTATCTTGAAGAAATATTTGATGCGATTAAAAAATATCAGACATTTTCATTAGAAGATGTTATTGAGATATTTAATACTAGAATTCCCATTATTCATAATGTCTTTCGTTGGTGGAAAATTAATGTGTTAAAAAATTTGATTATTTGCCGTGAGATAATGAATCAGGAAAAATATAATCCTATTTCTGAATATATCTGGTTGTCTTTGAATAAAGCGTGTTTAGATTGTGCCAATATTCATAGAAATCACCCAACTATTACATTCGATGATAATCATCAAAGAAATATAGATGTTTATTTAGAAATTAGTACAAATCTCCAAAACATAAAGGAAGATTTGATTAAGCTTAATCAAAAACAAATATTATTTTCAAATTTCAACTCTATTGTAGTCGGTAATTCCATAAACAATTTACAAAATACAATTATTGATCGTTCTATAGATTTTGTAATTACTTCGCCTCCCTATCCCAACCGTTATAGTTATGTTCACCAGACCAGACCTCAATAATGCAGAGTATTATATTGCATTACTTTTAATATAATTCATTATTCATCAACTTTCAAGTAGCGAAGAGCCTAAATAATTCATTCTTTATACTCCTTTTCCATATCTAGAAATTGTGGC
>OGVQ01000134.1_pt1 | contig 13653 bp, 16 predicted proteins | sample 1575801 | NCBI WGS metagenome assembly OGVQ01 (sample SAMN07581550, study PRJEB24739) | freshwater metagenome | place: Singapore | collected 2015-04 | reverse complement strand
GGTAGATCAAGAATACTGCGGTAGCTGCTGCTACGGGAGCAGAGAAAGCTAGGCAGATCCAAGGACGCATACCTAAGCGGTAAGAAAGTTCCCATTCACGACCGAGGTAGCAGAATACACCGATTAAAAAGTGGAATACTACTAACTGGTAAGGACCACCGTTATACAACCACTCATCTAAGGAAGCAGCTTCCCAAATTGGGTAGAAGTGTAAACCGATAGCGTTGGAGGAAGGAACTACTGCACCGGAAATGATGTTGTTTCCGTAGAGTAATGAACCTGCAACTGGTTCGCGGATACCGTCAATGTCAACGGGAGGAGCAGCTACGAATGCAATTACGAAGCAAGCGATAGCAGAGAGAAGAGTAGGGATCATCAATACGCCGAACCAACCGATATAGATGCGGTTGTCTGTGCTGGTGATGAACTCGCAAAAGCGATCCCATACGCTGGCGCTTTGGCGCTGTTGTAAGGTGGTGGTCATGTGTTTATGATTGCGTTTGAGTTATGTATGTTTTGGTAGGTGTTTCTACCTTATGAACTTATATTAAGCAAAATATTTCGATTTGTAAAGGGGTTTTTAGGAATATTTTTTGACAAATCTAGAAAACTGGGTCATTAATAAGTTTGTATCCTAGATGGAGTGAGGATTTCAGCTATTAATTATTTTCGTAAAAATTTCTAATTTTCTTGTAACTTAACTTCTGATTGATTGATAAAACCCTACATTTTTGAGCGTAGACCCTGCGCCCCTACCGTATATGCCTGTATTTCGTCAAAATATTGTCACCTATAGTCCCGCCTATACCATCGTTCCTACTTATGAATGCTTTAATCGCTGTACATACTGCAATTTCCGCACAGAACCGGGTAAAAGTCCTTGGTTGACTCTTGGGGCTGCTAAAGAGATTTTTTTACAACTTAAAACTCAAAATGTCTGTGAAATCCTGATTTTGAGTGGGGAAGTCCATCCCTATTCAGCTAAACGGGAAGCTTGGTTTGAAAGAATTTATGATTTGTGTGCATTAGCATTGGACATGGAATTTTTACCCCATACCAACGTTGGTCCACTAAGTTGGGCAGAAATGCAAAAACTAAAAACTGTGAATGTGTCAATGGGGTTAATGTTGGAGCAGTTAACACCACAACTATTAAATACAGTCCATCGTCATGCACCAAGTAAATTGCCCCAAGTGCGATCGCAACAATTACAATGGGCAGGAGAGTTAAAAATTCCCTTTACCACAGGATTACTTTTGGGTATAGGGGAAACAGAAGAAAATTGGTGGGAAACTCTCACAGCTATTTCCCAGTTCCATCAACGTTACCATCATATTCAAGAGGTGATTTTGCAACCTCACAGTCCTGGAACTGTGCAAAGCTTTGATGCACCACCATTTAACCTCCATCAATTACCAGAAGTTATTGCTAAAGCAAGGGAAATTTTACTCCCAGATATTACAATTCAGATTCCTCCCAATTTAGTCAAAGATGAAAACTGGTTACTTGCTTGTATAACTGCTGGAGCAAGAGATTTAGGAGGAATAGGTCCCAAGGATGAAGTTAATCCTGATTATCCCCATTTACAGGAGCAGGAACTCCGCAGAATTTTACAATCTGGAGGGTGGGATTTAGTGCCACGTTTACCTGTGTATCCCCAATTTGATCATTGGTTAAGTGCAGAGTTAACACAGCAGGTAAAAAGATGGCGGGAACGATTTTAACTTTTTTTTGCGCCTAAGAATCTGGATAATACTCAATATAAAGTGCATGACAAATGATACTCTTATAGCTTAAAATCTTCTTATCATCGAATAATTAGTAACAACAATTACTAAGTCTTTATCCGCTAGATTAATTCTACTGGCAATATGATGAAAGTAATTTTAGATATGCTAATTAATTTGTTGTGTTTACATTCCCAAAAAATATGGTTAACCGTTCTACAGCACCCAATAATATGTCCCTGTCACTGAAATTAGTGGGAATTATCTGTATAGTTTCCTTTTTTCTAGATTTTCTATTCTTACTAATACCTTTTCAACCCACAGATAAACTTTGGCAAATCAATCTCTGTAGAAATCTGGTAGACCGGGGTATTGTACCTATGGTTGGTATGGCTGCCATGCTGACTGCATATTGGTTTGATAGCGTTGATGAAGGTAGTCGCCCCTCACCTTTCAATCTGAAATTACCAACTTTTATGATTGCTAGTTTGTTGGGGTTGATATTTCTACTAATTTTTCCCCTCCATCTCAATAATGTCAATCAAGTAAAGATTCAAACTTTAACACGCATTGGACAAGAAGCAGATCAATTAGAAAATCAAGTTAAAAATCAGTTAGCTCAAGTACAAACTCAACTAGGTAATGAACAGCTAAAAGCTGCTGTAGAGAAACAACGGACTGAGTTAAAACAGCAACTATCTACCCAATTAGGTGAATTGGTGAAAGATGAGCAAAAATATAATCAGGCACTAAATAATAACCAGTTACCTACTGCACAAAAGGATTTACTCAAACAATATAAAACCAATCCTAAAGCTCTTGATGATTTTATTGCCCAGCAAACAGACCCCCAACAACTAGCTAATCAGAGAATTACCCAAATCCGCAGCCAAAAAGAACAGCAGTTGGAAAAAACCAGTGATGATGCTATTAAAGAATTAAGAACTGGTATTAGCAGTTTACTATTAGCAATAGGTTATATCATTATAGGGTGGACTGGTTTAAGAAGCATGAGTGTTTTACAAGGTAGCTCTAAACGCAGCCCGTCAGCACGATAAATTCAGTATTTGTTTAGAAATTGTAGGAATATGTAACTCTAGTTAGCTTCCTATTTACACGCTGTTTGGTAGAATATCTAGGTTGTTTAATCTCATGATTTTCATCTTTGAGTCAGTCAATAGACACCATCAACCTTGATACATTAGCCCAAGAACTAGCAACAATCCAACAAACGGGTTCCAAGCGGATTGCTTTGCTAGGTTCTCGTCATGTGCCAATCACTCATCAGAACTTGATTGAAATGATGACTTATGCTCTAATTCTATCGGGCAACCGCATCATTACTTCTGGTGCTACAGGCACAAACTCTGCGGCCATCCGGGGCGCAACACGGGCTGATCCCAATTTACTCACGGTAATTTTACCCCAAAGCTTGGAACGTCAACCCCAAGAATCACGCCAACAACTAGAACAGGTCATGCACCTGGTTGAAAACCCCAGCAATGATAACCTGTCCCTAGCTGAAGCGAGTTACTTATGTAACAAAGAAATCGTCTCTCGTTGTCAACAACTAATCTGCTTTGCATTTCATGATAGTCGTACCCTCCTACAAACCTGTAGAGAGGCAGAAGAACAGCGAAAAGTTGTCACACTCTTTTACTTTGACTAGAGTGAACTGCACATCTTTGCAAAGCTAATGATAGAGATGGGAAATAATTGGGTAATGGGTAATGAGTTGACTAAATTACCCCTTATCCATTGTCAAAAAATAATCAATCCTCATTTAATTACTTTAATGTCTCTATCTCAATTACCAGTACCTGCTATTTTTTTATACTCTATAGTCGTCGCTGCCCTTCTGATTTATGTCCCCTATTTATTAGTCGCTTTTGGTAGATTGCAGATAGGGTATGATTTTTCTGCTCCTCGTGCGATGTTTGATAAATTGCCAGCTTATGCCCAACGGGCTACATGGGCGCATCAAAACTCATTTGAAGGGTTTATAGTTTTTGCTCCAGCAGCTTTAATGGCTTATGTCACTGGTGTGAATTCTCCCGAAGGTGTAACCGCAGCGATCGCATTTATCATCGCTCGTTTGCTATACTCGATTTTCTATATTGCCAACATACCCTTGTTGCGATCGCTGATGTTTATTGTTGCTACTGTCAGTTCTGTAACTCTTTTTTGGCTCAGTTTAATGCAAATTAAATAATTAGCGTGAGTTACTTCAAGGTCTGAGGATAATATTTATCTTGCTTCTTAACTATTACCAATCACCAATTACCAATTACCAATTTTCTTTATGGCTTCTACTTTTTCCTTTGATATCGTCAGCGACTTTGACAGACAAGAATTAGTTAATACTATTGATCAAGTTACAAGAGACGTTAAAAGCCGTTACGATCTTAAAGACACTCAAACAACGGTTGAATTAGGTGACGAAAAAATTACTATTGGCACTGACAGCGAATTTACTTTAGAATCAGTCCATACCATCCTGCGGGAAAAAGCCGCCAAGCGTAACCTTTCCCAAAAGATCTTTGACTTTGGCAAAATTGAATCTGCCAGTGGCAACCGTGTCCGTCAAGAAATCACCCTGAAAAAAGGCATTAGTCAAGACATTGGTAAACAAATTTCTAAATTGATTCGGGACGAATTTAAAAAAGTTCAAGCCTCAATTCAAGGTGATGTTGTGCGGGTGACAGCTAAATCTAAAGATGATTTACAACTAGTTATGCAACGTCTCAAACAAGAAGATTTGCCCGTTGCTTTGCAATTTACAAATTATCGTTAGGCAATACAGGCAATACTTCGACTTACTTCGACCCTTCGACTAGCTTAGGGTATGGCCAGATCAGTAGAAGTCGCTCAGTAACCAGAGGTAAGAGGCAAGAGGGTAATGAAAGAATTTACCAATTACCCATTACCCATTACCCATTACCTCAAATTATTTGCGTCCACCAATGGTTTTTTGAAAAGCAGGACGTTCGGATATAGTCTGCATATAATTCAAAACTGCTGGGTAGGGACTCAAATCTACCTTTAGCATCATTGGGATATAACAGAGAATTGATCCTACTGCCACATCTGCAACTGTAAAATCATTACCCAATAAGAAAGGCTGTTTAGCAAAAAGTTCATTTAAAGGAGTCAGTAACCGTGGCATTTCTCGCTCACGATTGGCTTCTATAAAAATACCTGTTCCTAAACTGGAATTGGCAAATAATACCCACTGACTAAAGATTGCTTTTTCTTCGAGTGAATAAGCAGTTTTACCGTATTTTTCAGTTAAATAAAGTAAAATAGCTCCTGATTCCCAAAGTTGAAAATCTCCATCCACAATTGCGGGAACTTTGCCTATAGGGTTGATTTTCAGGAAATCTGGTTGGAGATGTTCTCCTGCTTGCATATCCAACAACACGAACTCATAAGGAACTTCTAGTTCCTCTAAATACCACTGAATAATTGAAGCTCGACTCCGAGCACCGCCGTAAAGTTTCAACATAGTAACCGGAAATTAAAGAACTTTGTGGGTGTGGGAATGTTGTTTTACGTTGTCTTCTTTAGTGACAACTCTAGCTGCATTAAGTACTCGTTTACGCTCTGTGGAATAATTCAAATCTGTTTTCGTCGTTCCCACAGGAATCAGAGTTTGGGCTGCTTCTCGCCGCTTATAGGTACGAGCAGCAGAAAATAACCGTAATGGAAACTCATCTCCAAATTGCGCTGATTCTGGGAAGCCTGTAGGCAAAAGTATTTTATCACCATCTAAGACAGATCCCAAGGTTGTGGCATAAGCAAATCTATAAGATGTGGGAATGCCTTTGCATATAGCTTCTAACGCTGCGGAGGGAATAGGTTCGACCACTTCAATTTGATGTACTTCTCCATCTTCTTTGTAGAAGCACGTAGCTAAACCGAGAACTATATAGTCATCGGTAGTGAGATCAGTAGCATCAGCATAAGCAATTTTTGTTGTCATTACAAATGTCTCTTCTAAAATTGTTAACACCCCCCTCTGACTACAGGTGGGAGGATTATTGGTTTACAGACTCGTGATTAGACGATAGGTATATACCAATCACCCAAGAGGGCAAAATCTGGCAGTTAGGGGAGAAAATGCTGCCGAGCATATCTATTTTCTCTTACCTTTTGCCTCTTAGTTTTTGCTTTTTGCTTGTCATCATTAAAATTTACACTTCAATTCTTTAGATTTTTACTGATTCTGGAATTGAACTTGGGTATGAAGTATACATTATTAGATTAATGGCTGGATCTGATAGCAGAATGTAAAACCTACGCTTCTAGATGATCATAGAACCATTAGCGGATAAAAACTGTGGCTTTATTCGACAAACCAAGTAAATCAAAATAGACAACGTATGAATCAGCACTCTTTTTTAAATTCTGATATTAAAAACAATCAACTATGTGGTTTTAATCAAAATAATCCTTGTGATCAATGTGAACAGTTAGAGGATGGTAATCAATCAATGGTAGAAGAAGGTTATTTACGCTCTTGCGCTTTGAAGTTAGCACAACAGGGAAATTATACTAAGGCGATCGCTCTTTTAAGCCATCTCATTGATCATAGTCCCGAAAATGCCGTTGATTATAATAATCGGGGACTGATTTATTTTCAAAGTGGTGATAAACAAAAAGCCATCTGTGATTATAACAAAGCCCTCGATTTGAATTCTAAATTGGCTAGTGCTTACAATAACCGGGCTAATTATTATGCTGCTTGTGGTCAGTTAACGGCAGCTTTGGCGGATTATGAACAAGCTATAGATTTGAATCCCCATCATGTTCGAGCTTGGATTAATCGGAGTATTACTTTACGCGATTTGGGAGAATATGCAGAAGCTATTGAAGATTTAGAAATTGCCATGCTGTTTGGTCAACTGAAAGGACACATTTGGGCTGAACGTGGACGGACTTATCATCTTTGGGGAGATTGGAATTGTGCGATTGCTGATTATCGTCGCGCCTTAGCAGAACTACCAGCTTTAAATAATCAAGATGCTTCCAGTTATCGCTTGCGGTTACAAATCGAAAACTGGTTGAATGAGTTACTGTTTTTTTAGGACTAATTTTGTAGATAAATAAATTGAGAATTCACCATTTTAGAAGTCATCGCTAACACTGACTTCAAAATTGGAACTGTCTTACTAAAATATAAACTCTGCATCATCGGTAGTCACCCTAATAACCGTGATGATTAATAAATTATTTGCACTTTTATGGTGTTGAATCAGATTGTTCGATCACATTCTGATCTTGATTCATCAATATCACTGGATGCTGATTGGGATCAAAGCGATATGATTTTTGTTGCATAATATTTTTAGCTTCGCTGGGATCAAAGTTGCGACTAAATTCTGTCTGCAAATCTTGGACACGACCTTCCATAACTTTAACTTCGGTACGGACTTCTCTTAACTTGTCCTGTTGTAACCAGTGATAAGGCAGCAATTGTACTAAAGCAGATATCGCTGCTGTACTAATAACTATATTAACTGCTACCTTAGCAGTAGTTTCCAGTGCCATAACCTGATAAGCACGTTGGCGTAAGTGCCGTTTAGGTCTGGGTTTAACTTGACGTTGTTCTACTGGACGGAGAGGCGTTCTGGAGGGTTGAAAGGCGTTCATGATGCTAAACAAAAGGCTTGCATGATTTACTCTAGCTACCGTCAAAAGCAAACAGTTGCTAATTGCGGCTGGATTTAGGTCACATATTACTCCATTCTTGGGAAATTTATACAAGTGTGGGAGTGAATAAAATATTACATACTTCGAGTAAGGTGCAGTTGCCAAAATGCCGATGGTTTATAACCACAAGCATTTGGAAACTACACCAATGGAAACTAGGCTTGATCACCTGTAACAGAGTTACATTGGTGTTATTTGTATAGTTCTGTAGCTAACCGCCAAGCTAGAATTCCGGGAATTAGAGCTACAGCTAACGCAATGTACACTTGGGTATCTGAGATAGGCATAATGGAAATCCTCCTAAATTTGGACTTAATTTTTAAGACTCCGTTTACTACTTTTCCCTGTTTTAGCAAGATTAGGAAACATCTTGTTACAAGATGCAACAAAAACCGACAATTGGTTAGTGATCAGTTGTCAGTTGTTAAGAATTCTCTGCACCCCTGCTCCCAGTCGTTGAGCGACTTGTACTGAGCTTGCGATGCCCTAAGCTAGTCGAAGGGTCGAAGTAAGCCAAACCCCTGCCCCTCTATTCCCTGAATCTATGACTTTATCCCTTGGTATTGACTTTGGCACTTCTGGCGCACGATGTGTAGTAATTGATGAAAACGGTCGCATTCTATCCCAAATACGCCATTCTTGGCAGATGGAAACAGTTGATTGGGTGCATTGTTGGCAGGAGGCTTTATGGAGTCTATTGGGGCAAATTCCGGGGGGTTTAAGGGGGCAAATAGAGGCGATCGCTATTAATGGGACTTCTTCCACTATTTTGCTCACTGATGGGACGGGAGAGCCTATAGACGCGCCGCTATTGTACAACGATAGCCGGGGAGCAATGGCTTTAGAAAAATTAAGCCGGATTGCACCAGCTAATCACACTGTATTAAGTGCTACGTCTAGTTTAGTAAAATTACTCTGGATGGAGCAATTACCTAATTTTGCCAAAGCTAAATATTTACTCCATCAAGCCGATTGGTTAGGTTTTCTCTTACATGGAAAGCTAGGTATTAGTGATTACCACAATGCTTTAAAGCTGGGTTATGACGTGGAAAAATTGCAATATCCAGCATGGTTAGAACAGCTACAAATTCCCCTTCAGCTACCGCAAGTCCTTGCACCAGGAACACCTATCGGGGAATTGCGTCCTCAGATAGTGGGTGAATTTGGCTTTAAAAGTGGTTGTGTATTGGTTGCAGGTACAACAGATAGTATTGCGGCTTTTTTAGCGAGTGGAGCTAAATTTCCAGGGGAAGGAGTAACTTCGTTAGGTTCAACTTTAGTGCTAAAACTTTTAAGCCGGCACAGAATCGAAGATGCGCGATATGGAATTTATAGCCATCGGTTAGGAGATTTGTGGTTAACTGGAGGTGCTTCTAATACAGGTGGGGCTGTGTTAAAACATTTTTTTAGTGATGCAGAGTTAGTCAAATTAAGCCAAGAAATTGATCCAAATCAAGCCACTGATTTAGATTATTATCCATTATTAAAACCAGGCGATCGCTTTCCCATTAATGATCCCCAACTATTACCCAGACTAGAACCACGATCAGATCAGCCTCAACAATTTCTGCATGGTTTATTAGAAAGTATGGCTAGAATAGAAGCTCAAGGATATGAACTATTAAAACAACTAGGAGCAGATCCATTAACTCATATTTATACCGCCGGAGGTGGTGCGACCAATGCTACCTGGACAGCTATTCGTCAACGTTATTTAAAAGTACCAATAGTCTCATCAATCAATACAGAAGCAGCTTATGGAACAGCACTTTTAGCAATGGGGAGAAAATACGGCAGAATTCAGGAGTCAGGAGTCAGGAGTCAGGAGTAAAAGGGTCTTTGTTTGTGTATAGATTTCAATTTAGAGTTTGTACCTCATTGATCTATAATCTGCTGTAGCTAAAATTCTCTGGTAGTTTAATCAGGTAAAATACTGGAATTATCAATTTGTATTATCATGAAATTAATTACTAAACAAGGTTCTCAAATGTATATACCTCGAAATTTACCGAAAATATTTTTCTCAATTTTTATTATTACCAGTTTGTTAGCTTGTAATTTAGGAGTTAGCAAGGGGAGTATATCTGCAAATGCTAAAAATCCAGAACAGTCCCAGGTACAAAATACCTTACCTAAAGCTATTTCCCGAGCAGTATTAAGAGATGCAGCTAGAGTTTCTGGTGAAAAAATTCCTAATTTACAAATTACTCAAGTCACATCTACTAACTTTAGTAATCCCTGTATGTTTAAATTTGGGGAAATTTGTACAAAGGAATATAATCCTATTCCCGGTTGGATAGTAATTGTCCAAGTCAAAGAAAAATCTTGGACTTATCATGTAAACAAATCTGGCTCACAAATTATCTTAGATCCGAAAGTTACCAATAATCAATTACCGAAAAAGATTGCAAATTTAGTTTTAAATGATGCTTCTAAACGTTCCGGTTTAGCCGTAAATGCTCTGAAAATTACCTCATCTACACAGAAAACCTTTAGTAATTCCTGTACCTTTGGTTTTGGGGAAGTCTGTACTCAAATATTTGATCCTATTCAAGGTTGGGAAGTAATTGTTAAAGTCAAAAGTCAATTTTGGACTTATCATGGAGATATAACTGGTACTCGCATTGTTTTAGATCCTCGAATTACTAAAATATAAGCATCAAACACATTTTAACAACGCTGCTTTAAACTCATCCGCAGTTTGAAAATAAATTTTTGGCTTTTCTACTAAAGCTAAATCTATCACTTCTGCTAACTTTTCAGGAATACTACTATCACGTTGACGAATGGGGACAGGATCATTTCTTAGCACACAATTCCACGGTTCACCAACAAAATCACGGGGAAAATCTCCCGTTAACATATTATATAAACAAGCAGCACAAGCCCACACATCAACCTCTGGTAAGGAATTTTTTAAATCTAACAATTGTTGACGGCACATAAACACAGGAGTCCCCATTTTTGCCCCTGTGAAAGTGTGTCCACTTAAACCTGCTAAATCAAAAGCTTTGGATAATCCATAATCTCCAATTTTTGCTATCATTTTACCGTTGACATTGGTAATAAAAATATTATTTGGTTTTAAATCTCGATGTACTAAACCTTTACCTTTTCCTAGTCTTCCGTCAGCTAATTTCACATAGGGAACTTCAACGTTATGGGTATAGGTTAACCCATCGAGAACTTGCAGAGTAATATCAACAGCTATGTTAACAGGTAAACGTCCTCCCCATTTCTCCATCAAATCCCAAACATCACCACCTTCGCAATATTCCATTGTAAAGAAAAAGGTATTTTCCCCATAGCCATAATCTAACATCTGCACTACATGAGGATGTTGTAAATATTTAGTGTTTTCTGTTTCTCGCAAAAACATTTTTACACCCAGTTCCTTAGCCCCCACTTTAGGTAACATTAACTTTAGTGCTACCCGTTTTTTAGTGGGGATATGTTCAGCTAAAAATACTTCTCCACATCCACCTTCACCTAAAGATTTGATAATTTGATAATTAGAAATTTTCTGGAGATTTTGATTACCTTGATTTGCTAAATTCAGCAGATTATTAATAATATCAAAAAAGTTCGGTTTATGATTTTCTTCTGCAACTACAATATAAGGAGTTTTCTGTTTTTTCAGTTCTGTTTCTGTAGCAATATCAAAAATAATATCTCCTACCGCTACCTGATCATTATTAACTAAATCATATTCAGGAAAAACTCCCTTTAATGCTTCCTCCGGAGATTCTCCCGGTTTCCTTTGTCCGATTTTTTTACCATTAACAATCGTACCGTTTAAACTCCCTAAATCACGGATTCTCATTTCCGGAGGATTGATATCTAATAAGCAATGATAGCGGGAAACTGTCATATCAATATCATCGGCAATTTGCAAATTGCAATCTTCACCTCTGCCGATAATACAAGTGCTTCGACTATCAAATATATATTGTTTTCCTGAGAGTTTCCCTGTGGTAATGGTGAGAGTAACAGTAGATGGCATTTTTCTATAGTTGATTATTTGAGGTTGTGGTAAATATTATACCCTGTAGGTTGGGTTAAGTGATAACGCAACCCAACAAATCCAGTCAATTAAATTGTTATCATTTTGGGTTTCCTTGGGTCAACCCAACCTACATTGAGAGGATATAAGTTATTTTTATGGGATTTTGGAAAAAAAGTTTTTTTGCAATAAAGGGGGGTCTATTCTCATGATTATTGAGAATGGTATCAATAATTTGACGAGTTTTGGTGATTTCAGCTTGGGGGCTTGACAGTGTTTCGAGTTTCGGGTATGCTTGTGGTATAACTGGGAAAGTGTGCGCCCATATATATAAGGTTTTTATTTATTCAAGATAGTTATTCACCAAATGGTAATAATATAACTAATAACTGATAATTTTTATTATAAACGTAATTGTCTGAATGAGGATATCTGGTTACTGAGCGACTTGTACTGAGCTTGTCGAAGTAAGTCAAAGTACAGGATTTGAGGATTTTCAGGATGTTATTGGATAATTTTTGGTAGGGAGTTGGTGATTTTTATTTGTCTGAATCAGGATGTCCTACGGGAAGTCAAAAGTCAAAAGCAAAAAGTTGGAATAACTCTTTAAAGCTATGAAATAGCATATTCAGTAAATTGACGCATAAAAGGGGAATGAAACCCAATGACAATATCTTCATGAGGTACATTTTGTTTAACTAATTCCTCAGCAAAATCAATCTCAGTACCGTTATATTGCAGCCATATTTTACCATTTTTAATATCAAAATGTAGGATACAGCCATAAATCCGATGTTCATTTTCCCAACCGACGTTAACTAGCTGATAATGGTTATTTTCCGTATCAAAAATCAATTCTCTATCTACATCATCTCTTGTTGAACAATCATTAACATAATCTGTCATCAGCTTTTTGATAATTGTTTGATATGCAGCTATTTTATCCATTGTTCAATTACCTCCTGTTTTGTATTATACACCAGTAATTTGATATTTTGAGATTGAATAACTAATTGAATTAATTCTAGCTTAAAAAAAGTCTCAAATGTTGTTATGGGAACTGCTAAATATAAAATACGTTCTGGTTGTTTTCGACTTAATGCTGTACGATAGTTAATAAATTGTCCGAGTGCATTATGAAATTCAGAAATAGCTGAACCACTAATAAAACTTTTGACTTCTACAGCTATTTTTTGCTGATCTTTTTCAGCTACAATCAGTTTTTCTGCACCTAAATCAATATAAGTCTTATATATTCGTAACTGCGTCCCATTTGAGGAAATAGCAGTAATTTTTCACACTTTTTTGTGAAATCTTGAAAGAGTATTTCTCCCGCTTCAATATTTCTGTTTAAAAAGTATTCAGAAATGCTATCTAAATCTCGAATTGCTAGAGGTGAAATCAAACATTGATTCATTTTTTCTCCTCACGCGCATGACGAAATTTTGCCTGTATCTGTTCAACAACTGTTTCTAAAGGAACTCCTTCTCCTCGTTCTAATTCTGCTGCGCCTTCATTAACTTTAACTCTCACATCTTCTACCCAGTCTTCATATTCTCGTTGTTTTTCTTGTAAAAGTTGTAGAGCTTGATTAATGACGGCTTCAGCATTGGGAAATCTCCCTTGATCTAACTGGTTTTGAATAAACTGTTCTTGTTCTGGTTTTAGGGTAATATTCATTGTCTATTTCCTATAACTGATAATTTTTATTATAAACGTAATTGTCTGAATCAGGATATCTGGTTACTGAGCGACTTGTACTGAGCTTGTCGAAGTAAGTCGAAGTACAGGATTTAAGGATTTTCAGGATGTTATTGGATGATTTTTGGTGGGGAGTTGGTGATTTTTATTTGTTAGAATCAGGATGTCCAGGATGTGAGGATTTACAGGATGTTATTGGATGATTTTTGGTGGGGAGTTGGTGATTTTTATTTGTTAGAATCAGGATATCTGGTTACTGAGCGACTTGTACTGAGCTTGTCGAAGTAAGTCGAAGTACAGGATTTAGGGATTTTCAGGATGTTACTGGATGATTTTTGGTGGGGAGTTTGAGGTTTTTTTTGTCTGAATCAGGATTTCCAGGATTTGAGGATGTACAGGATGTTGTTGGATGATTTTCAGGATGTTATTGGATGATTTTTGGTGGGGAGTTTGAGGTTTTATTTGTCTGAATCAGGATATCCAAGATTTAGGGATTTTCAGGATGTTATT
>OGVQ01000133.1_pt1 | contig 13758 bp, 10 predicted proteins | sample 1575801 | NCBI WGS metagenome assembly OGVQ01 (sample SAMN07581550, study PRJEB24739) | freshwater metagenome | place: Singapore | collected 2015-04 | reverse complement strand
GTTTCCCAGTCACGATATAACTATTTTTTGGTAATTTTATAAATCTTAATTTATGTTTTAGGTGGGCAATGCCCACCCTACAAATTTATAAACTCACACCATATTTTTTAGCAATTTCCACAATTTGCTCATACTGGTGTTGCCCTGCTTTAGCTAAAATTGCATCAGCTTCTTCTGGATTAGTACCATCTTTAGGAATTAAATATTTAACATAAAGAGCAACAAAATCAACCACAGCAGCTAAACCAGCTAATTCGTGTTTATCAGCTTGTTGTCCAGCAATTACAGCGACTAAACCGGCTCTAATTGGGTCAGGTCTTACTTTCATAAATTGATCAACTAATTGCTTAGAATAATCCACCGATGCTAAATTCTTTAACTTAGTTTGATCAGGTTTAAATTCTAATCCTGCGGCTGTTGACTGATCTAACATACACCATTCAAGAAATTCTTGTAGTGCGGCTTCAGGAAGCTTAGAAAGATATTGATGTAGTTCTAAATTAGACACAATTAGTTACCACTTTTAGTATTTAGTAATTTATAATTGATAAGTCCTAATCTTGATAATTAGAAATTTATCAATTATTCCTTAAAACTCAGACTAACTCACGGATTTAGTAACTTTTGTGCTGTAAATAACAATTATATAGAACCCTGACTTCTCAAAGATTAGATCCCGGACTTCTTGAAGAAGTCCGGGATCTAGTAGATAACATAAATTAAGCTGTTCTAAATCTTGCTAATTCTTCCCCAGTTTTCGCGTCATGGGCGTGAACAGTACACACCAAACATGAATCAAAAGAACGGGCTACATGACCAACTTCTACGGGGTCTTTAGGGTCTTGAATTGGCGTTCCTATTAATGCTTTTTCAATTGGTCCTAATTCTCCTGCACCGTCACGGGGTCCGATATTCCAAGTACCGGGAGCGATAACTTGATATTGTTTAATTTTGCCTTTTTCGATTTCTACCCAGTGACACAATGCACCTCTAGCGGCTTCCGTTGCACCCCAACCTTTACCATCTTTTTCTTCAGGTTTAATATACCAAGGATCGTTTAATTTGAACTCTCTTAAACACCGTTCAGCTTGACGATATAGTTTAACTATTTCGTGGACTCTTCCTAATTGTCTAAGATGAACACTTGCACCCCCCATTTTCTTAAATGTATCCAGAATAAATGGGTCATAATGTTGCCAAGATTCCCCATGATTTCCCCCTGCAACTAATTGACGGGCGAGGGGTCCTGCTTCTAAACGTCCTAAGTCTTGGTGGAGGACTGCACTTGCCCAAGAATATGCACCAGAAAAGTCTTTTTCGTTATTATTAATTGGTGTAGTTGTGCGATCGCTCGGATGCCAATTTTCTGTACCCTCATCATACCAAGAATGGGTTAAATTTTCTCTAGCAAATGCCTGATTCATTAAGCTATGAGTATCAGTAAAACTATCATAAACACCGCTTTTCATAATCACAGCAGCGTTACGTCCTTCAATGGTGGGTTTATTATATTTATCCTCATGGGGAATATAACCCCAAGTTACATATTTACCCACACCAGCACCATATCTATCTAAACCGATATCTAACCCCATTCTCCAATATAAACCCAAGTCAGATTCTCGGTGTTTAACATCTTCATTCAACCACTTTTGAAAGTCTTCATAGGATTGAATTTCTTCATATCTTTCCAAAGAACATCCTAACCATACAGGTTCTAACCAATTGGTGCGGAAATATTCCAGAATTGCCCAGGCGCGGGTAATATCAGTTAGAGTTGGGGCGCACATCACACCACCGGGCACCATATAACTGCTGTGCGGCCATTGTCCACCTAATAAAGCGTAAATTTCTACAGGTTTAGCGGAAATGGTAACACCTAATTCATAAGATGTCCCAGTGAAAGCAGCAAAGCGCCGACAAGCTTCATCATAAAAGTGACTGCGGCGATAATTTTTGTTAGTTAAATCAATGGCAAACAAGCCATAAAAATACCGAGGAATACTTTGAATTGTTTCGACAATTTGACCTAAATTTCTCGCCAAAATTGCATTTCTCGGAACTTCTGTTCCCCAAGCTGTATCTAAAGCCCAAGATGCAGAACTGAGGTGAGAACCACCACAAATACCACAAATTCTAGGAGTAACAATTAAGCCCGCTTGGGGGTCTTTTCCGCGTAAAATTATTTCAAATCCGCGAAAAAGTTCCGCATGAGTCCAAGCATTTGTCACATATCCATTTTCGATTTCGACACGCACATCTAAATCACCCTCAACTCTACCAACGGGTGAAATATCTAAGGTTTGAATTGGCATATTTTCTAGGTAATTGGTGATTGGTAATAGGTAATTGGTGATTGGTAATTGTTTCTACTAATGACCAATGACTAATAACTAAACGGTAAAAAAGTCTTCCTCTGCCCATTTGGGGGCTGTGTTTTTAGCAACAACGGTAAGGACTGCGTAATCTTTATGGTTGACTCCGGGGGGTATTTCCTTAGGAACTCCCATGACGGTTTGGGTTTTAAAGACTGTTCCGGGTTTGAGGTCGAAAAAGGGAAATTCGGGTTCTGTGCAACCTAAACAGGGCATTCCGGCGCGGGTTTTTGATGATACTCTATTCCAGAGGATGCGGTTACAGGAGGAATGGGTCATGGGTCCACGACAACCTAAGTCGTAAAATAGACAACCTTTGCGTTGTCCAAATTCGGCGGTTGTGGCTTTGTATGCAAAGTGAATGTTGCGGGTACAACCTGTTTGGGTGTAGGTGTTAAAGAAGGTTTGGGGACGGTGTAGTTCATCGAGAACTATATCATCAATTCGACCAGTGGCGATCGCTACTAATATCTGCGTTATCCAGTCGGGGTGTGCAGGACAACCGGGAATATTAATTACAGGTAAGCCGGCTTGACTGACAAAATCTTTACCTAAAAAACCGCCTTCTTCCCGTTTGAGAAATTGCAGTCCTTTGGAGTCGCTGGGGTTGGGTGACATAGCGGGAATTCCTCCCCAAGTCGCACAATCTCCCACCGCGACAATAAATTTAGCAACTTTGGCTAAATCATCTAACCAATCTTTCATGGGACGGTCAGCAAACCGATTCCATTCTCCCGTACCATTAGGGGCGTTAACGACGCTACCTTCAAATACCAAAATATCTACAGGAGTTTTACCAGAAACACAGTCCCATAAGAGGTTTTGGAGGTTATCACCTAGTTCCACACCCAGGGAAGGATGCCAAAGTATTTTAATACCGAAATCAGCAATTAAATCACAAGCTGTAGGTTCTTCGGCATTAAGAAATGACATGGTGTTACCCGAACAAGCACCACCTTGTAACCAAAGTACATTAGTCATTAGCTATGTATTTTTAGATGTGTTAATAATGCACAATTGAAGCAGTCTTTAGAGGATTTACTTGTAGAGAATCATCTATTGATCAATATTTATAATTTTAAATTAAGGTATTATCTAAAGAAATTAACTTTCTTTAAATAAAACTTAAGAATTAACAAAATTGGATATTTTCGTAACAAAAAAAATGACAGTAAGAATGTAGACATTAAAATTAATCAGCAGTATCTGAGATTACTTCCCCAACTTTGAGAGTTTGTCCACCCACTGTCACCTCATCATCATCTACTAATTTCCGTCCTCTTCTCGTTTCCACCATACCATTAACTTTTACCTCACCATCAATAATCATGAGTTTAGCTTGACCTCCGGTAGAGGTGATACCCGCAAATTTTAAAAACTGGTCAAGTTTAATCATCGCCTTTTACCTACTTGTGAAAAAGTATCATCTATAGCACTATACCAGAATCTTAGATTTTAATACACGAAGTAAGTAGAAGAGAATAAATCAAAGTAAATTAAGCCATGTAAAAAATCTGGAGACGGTTTCGTAATCAGGACTTCAGTTCTCAAATGAGGAATTACAAAATCTGAATTTAATAATTTTTTTTATTAGGACTTACGCAAAAAACTCTCAAACTCTTATTTCTCTGTGTCCTCTGCGTCCTGGTGCGGTTCGTTATTCCGTAACTCGTGCGTAAGTCCTATTTATTTAGAATGACTACTCCGAATTATTAAATAACTAATTGATAAAGCAAGAATCGCAATACCTAAACCAATGATTTCTATCCCTTCGGTAACTTTTAAATCAAGAATAATAATCTTTCTAGCAATAGCAATTAAAGAAGTTACAATCACTAATTCAACCTGTAAAACGTGCTTTTTTAAATAGCCCGTAATATTTTCTAAGATTTCCAAAGCAATTAAAACATTTAAAAATAAACCAAAAATTTGAAACAATGTATAGCTAAAACTACCCTTCTGGGGATAAATAATTTCTGCAATAATAAATTTTCCCAAGTCAACTAGAGTAACAAAAATTACTACTAACATTAACAGAGATAGCAATTTTGCAACTATTACCTCAATAATTTCAATGGTGTGAATAAAATTATTATCACTTGTAACTGCTAATAATTTTTTGATTAATTTTTTCATCTGCTACTCCTGATAGAAAATTAAGTAAATACAACAAAAATCCTATAGATTTATCTGTAGGATTAAAAAAATATATTTAATTTTCATAGTTTAAACCTAATCATGATGAAATTTTAAGAATTAAGGTATCTTAAAATCTAATCATAACTATTAGTGATTAACTATAGACTGATATGTGATAAATATATTCAATAGCCTACCATTGTGAGGACAAAACCTGATAATTTTTAGCTGGAGTTTTCACCGAAATAGGTAATAACTGTACAGCACAAGCTTTTAATTCTGGTTGTAAAGAGTCAGGACATGATGTAGGATGGGTTAAAGCATTAGCTTCTGCATTTTCAGCCCATAAAGCTCCCCAGTGCATAGGCACAAATACAGTACCAGGACTAATGGCTTTAGTGATTTTAGCAGGAAATTTCGCCACACCACGACGCGATCGCACTTCCACTAATTGATTATCCACAATACCCAATTGTGCTGCATCACGAGGGTGAATTTCCATAAAAGGTTCTGGGTGCATAGTACGAATTTTATCAATTCTGCCTGTGCGGGTTTGTGTATGCCAGTGTCCGTACAATCTACCAGTAGTTAATATAAAAGGATAATTAGGATCAGGTGGTTCAGCTAAACCTTGAGAATGATATGCACCAAATTTAGCGCGTCCATCTTGAGTATTAAAACGTAAATTTGTATATAATCTTTTAGTTTCGGAATTACTACCCTGGGAATAAGGCCAATGAGTTGGACCATTTGTCGCTAAAAACTCATGACTCAAACCAGACATATCACAAGGACGCTGACGACTTAATTGGACAAATTCTTGATAAACTTCGGCTGAATTATTAAAATTAAACTTATCATTAAAACCTAATCTTTTTCCTACTTCCGCGAAAATTTCCCAGTCTGCTTTCGCTTCCCCTGGTGGTTGATGAAAAGCCTGACAGAGAGTAACTCGACGTTCCGAATTAGTCATAATACCAGTTTTTTCACCCCACTGGGCAGCGGGTAACAAAAGGTGAGCATAAGCAGCAGTTTCTGTTGGATAATAAGCATCTTGATAAATAGTAAAAGGTGATTTTAATAAAGCCTTTTTAGTCCTTCCTAAATCTGGCATACTCACAGCCGGATTAGTTGCAGCTACCCATAATAAATTCACATTACCACATTCTAAACCAGTAATCATATCCCAAGCAGTCAAACCGGGAATAGGTGAAATTTTTCCCCTTTCTAACTTCCAAAAGTCCTCAATTTCTGCCCGATGCTGATCATTTTTAACTAACCGATATCCTGGTAACAAATGGGCTAAACCTCCCGCTTCTCTACCTCCCATGGCATTAGGTTGACCAGTGAGAGAAAAAGGCCCAGCACCGGGTTTACCAACTTGTCCCGTCATCAAATGTAAATTAATAATAGTTCTAACTTTAGCCGTACCTTCAGAAGATTGATTTACTCCCATAGACCATAAAGAAAGTACAGATTTTGCTTGTCCCCAATATTTTGCAGCGATTTCTAAATCTTCAATACTAATACCACATTGACGCGCCACAACATCAGGAGAATAATGACAAATTACTTCCGCATAAGCTGGAAAATTGCTAGTACAATCATCTATAAAAGTGGTATCTATATAATTCCATTTCATTAACAAATGAGCAATACCATTTAATAAATCAATATCCGTTCCTGGACGAATAGCTAAATGTAAATCTGCTGGTTCTGCGGTAGGAGTGCGACGCGGATCAACAACAACCATTTTAACATGGTGATTTTTCTTGTGATATTTCACTAAACGATTAAAAAGAATCGGGTGACATTCTGCTGTATTTGTACCTATTAAAAAAGCACAATCTGTTAATTCCAAATCATCATAACAGCAAGGAGGCCCATCAGAGCCAAAACTTTGAATGTACCCAGATACCGCACTAGACATACAAAGACGGGAATTAGCATCGAAATTATTAGTTCCTAAACAACCTTTAAGTAATTTTTGGGCAATATAATAATCTTCAGTTTGAAATTGTCCAGAACCATACATACAAATAGATTCTGCACCGTGATTAACTAAAGTTTCTTGAATCTGTTGAGTAATAAGATTAAAAGCCTCATCCCAACTAATGCGTTGAAAATCTTCATTTAAAGACTTTCTAAACATAGGATAATGCAATCTATTCTTATTAATAGATTCGGTAATAGTTGCCCCTTTTACACATACCATACCTTGACTAGAAGGATGGGATTTATCACCTTTAACTCGCCAAGGTTGATGCTCTTTTTGTGCTAGTGGGGTGATTTCTAAACCACAACCTACTCCGCAATAAGGGCAAAGGGTTTTAATAGATTCCATATAATTTTATATTTTAGATTTTGTATTGATGATTTATTTTTTTAACGAACCGCAGAGGACGCAGAGATAAGAGAAATTTTTTCTTTTTCTTCTTTGCGTCTTTTTTCGTCTACCCTGCGGGATCTCCTGACGGAGATAGCGTCTTTGCGTGAGCTATTTAAGAATTTACTCTTCAACATGAGCGCAACGACGATAGAGAAAATCTAGGACGTAGTTTCTCAAATGATAATATTCTGGATTTTCCATAATGCGGCGACGGTTGCGAGGACGAGAAAAGGGTATTTCTAAAACTTCGCCAATATTTGCTGCTGGTCCGTTTGTCATCATTACGAGTCTGTCGGCAAGAAAAAGTGCTTCATCAATGTCATGGGTAATCATTAACACAGTGACTTGATGATCTGACCAAATTTGTAGTAGTTCTTCTTGTAATTCTTCCTTGGTAATAGCATCTAAAGCACCGAAGGGTTCGTCTAAAATGAGGAGTTGGGGACGAATGGCTAAAGCACGGGCGATCGCTACTCGTTGTTTCATCCCTCCAGAAATTTGACTGGGTTTTTTTTCGGCTGCTTCTGTTAGTCCTACCATTGCTAAGTGTTCTCTGACTATTGCCCGTTTTTCGGCTTGGCTTTTGTTAGGAAATACGGAATCAACGCCTAAATAAACATTATCAAAGACATTCAACCAAGGTAATAAACAATAGTTTTGAAATACCATCATCCGGTCTGGTCCTGGTTCGGTGATGGGTTGACCTTGTAACCATACGACACCATTGGTTGGTTTATTAAATCCAGAAACCATGTTGAGGAGTGTTGATTTTCCACAGCCTGAATGTCCAATCAAACAAATAAATTCACCTTCACGGACTTTTAAGTTAATGTCATCTAGAACGGTGTATATTCCCTCAGATGTAGGGTAAATTTTGTTAACACCTTCAATTACTAAGAAATCTTCTTTTTTCTGGTTTTGTAATTTTTGGCTTTGGGTTTTGTTATCGAAGTTTAATGCTGTCATGATTTTTTGGTAATGGGTAATTTAATTTTGGATTTTGGATTGTTTTTGTCAACACCAATCTAAAATTATTCTGAATCCTAACTCCTGAATTATTATATAAACACTTCTTCAACTCGAAACTGGTGTTTAATTTCCAAACTTTTTAAATACTCTATTGGTTCTGAAGGATTAAAGATTTTGCCATCAAATAATTGAATAGGTTCTTCCCGTCCAATATCTAAAATTCCTTTTTCTCGTGCGGCTGCACCAAATATATCTGGACGACAAACTCTGTCAATTACTTCTACCCAATTTTTTGGGAAAGCTACCAAACCCCAACGGGCTAATTGAGTTAAAATCCATAGCATTTCATTACGGTCGGGATAATTGGCTTTGTCGAAATAAAACTGGTGAGAAGTTTGGGGTTGTTGATGATGATCATGTTGGTAATTATCTATTAAACCTGAGCATAGATGCGGCGAATTACTACCAAGATATTCAGGTTGAGAAATTAATGTCATAACTTCTTCTCGGTTGCGAATATCGTCGCAATATTCACAAGCTGCTAATAGGGCTTTTACTAATGCTAGATGTGTTTGGGGATTTTTCCGCGCCCAGTCTTCTCGTACTCCTAATACTTTATCTGGGTGTCCATTCCAAAGTTCTGAAGTGATAGCAATAAGAAAACCAGAATTTTGATCAACTGCGTAGGAATTCCAGGGTTCACTGACACAGTAACCATCAATTTTCCCATCTTGGAGAGCGGTTAGCATCTCTTCTGGTGGAATGACCATTAAACTGACATCTAGATCAGGTTTAATTCCGCTTGCTGCTAACCAATAGCGCAATAATAGATTTTGCATGGATGCGGGATGGACCATTCCCAAGGTGTGGGTTTTGTCTAAGTCAGCATTAATGGTAGCTTGAAAGTCGGCTAGGTTTTTTATCCCAGTGTTGAATAATTCTTTGCTGAAGGTAATGGCGCTACCGTTGCGGGAAAGGGTCATGGCTGTCACCATTGACACCGGAGTTTTGCCACCTGCACCTAATGTCAGGGCAAGGGGCATTCCTGCGACCATTTGGGCTGCATCAAGTTTGCCAGTTGCTACACCTTTAGCGATGTTTTTCCAGCTAGTTTCAGCGTTGAGGTTGACTTCTAAACCATATTCAGCAAAGAAACCTTTTTCTTTTCCAATTATTAAAGGTGCGGCTTGGGTGAGGGGAATATAGCCAATTTCTAAATGAACTTTTTCTAAGTTATTGTTAGAAATAATTGCTGGTACTGTGAGTTGTTTCTGGCGTTTTTTCGCCTGTTTTTGTTGGTTAAGGAAGTAGATCATTTGATTCCGCAAGTTGTAATAACTGGGATGCTTGACTACTTCCAAACGGTGACGGGGACGGGAAATAGGAACTTCAAGAATTTGCCCGATGTGTGCTTCTGGTCCGTTAGTCAACATGACGATGCGATCGCTTAATAATAAGGCTTCATCTACATCGTGTGTCACCATTACACAGGTAATTCTGTGTTCATTACAAATTTGCATTAATTGTTCTTGTAAATTACCTCTAGTTAGTGCATCCAAAGCGCCAAAAGGCTCATCTAGCAACAACAATTTGGGACGGGTAGCTAAAGCACGAGCGATCGCAACTCGCTGTTTCATTCCCCCTGATAATTCACTAGGACGTTTGTTAGTTGCACGTCGCAACCCCACCATATCAATATGTTCTTCTATTATTCCTCGACGTTCTCCTTTAGGTAGATTTTGATGGACTTCGTCGACAGCTAATGCGATATTTTCCCGCACAGTTAACCAAGGAAGTAAAGAGTAATTTTGAAAAACTACCATCCGATCAGGTCCAGGTTCTCTTACTTCCCGACTTTCTAAAGTTACGCCACCAATACTAGCTTGATCTAACCCAGCAATAATATTTAGTAAGGTGGATTTACCACAACCAGAATGTCCGATTAAAGAAATAAATTCACCTTCAGAAATTTTCAACTCAATATTTTTTAAAGCAATATATTTACCACCATTGGGGAGGTTAAATATTTTGTCTACGTGATCAATTTCTAAAAAAGTATTCATGGGTCTGGTAATGGTTAATAGAGAATAGGAAATAATTCAGAATTACGAACTAAGAATTACGAATTATTTATGTTCTGTTTGTACAACTTTATCAGCAGCAAAAGCCACCATTCTATCTAAAATCAACCCCACCACACCGACATATATCAAGGCGATAATAATTTCACTCAAATTAGTGTCAGTAGTCGTGTTATAGGCATCCCAAATAAACGAACCAATACCCACACCACCAACTAACATTTCTGCCGCGACAATTGCTAACCAAGATAAACCGATGCCAATTCTCAAACCTGTGAAAATATAGGGAACAGTTGCCGGAAACACAATTTTTAGGAAATATTTTCCCTTACGCAAACGCAAAACACGAGCCACATTCACATAATCTTGGGGAATATTTTGCACACCCACAGTTGTATTAATCACAATCGGCCAAATTGAAGTAATGAAAATAACAAAAATTGCCGATGGGTTAGCTTGTTGAAACGCTGCTAAAGAAATTGGCAACCAAGCCAAAGGCGGAATAGTTCTTAATACTTGAAAAATGGGATCTACGGCATTATACAAAAACTTGTTCACACCTATAAAAATTCCCAAAACTACTCCCACAATTGCAGCCAGAGAAAATCCTAAAGCAACCCGTCCTAAACTGGTCAATATCTGCCAACCTAAACCCTTATCACTGTCACCATTATCAAAAAAAGGATAAATAATAAAAGGGTCCCAAGTTTCACGAATTGTTTCTATCGGTCCAGGTAATTGAAAACTGGGAATTAAACAAAGTAATTCCCACAACATCAGAAAAATAAATAATCCAAACAGCGGTGGTAGAACCTTATTAATCAAAAATTTATTAATAGCCTTCTGCTGTTTACTAATAACTCTACGACTTCCCACAATAGCAGCCATTTATTTCTCCTAAGTAAAATGTTAAAAGCCCCTGTTCTTGCTCTTATTTGCGCCTCTGCATGAGCCTAAAAAATCTAATTAATCTAGTCAATTTTGTTGGGTTACACTTTCGCTTAACCCAACTGACAATTACACCTTCTTAATTTGCAAACTCTTTAAATATTCCTCTGGTTTTTCAGGATCAAACTTCACACCATCAAAAAATGTTTCCACACCACGAGAAGAACTGGTAGGAATTTCCGCAGCAGCTACACCTAAAGCCTTAGCAGCTTGTTTCCATAAATCTTCTCTATTTACCTGATCTACAATTTCCTTCACCTTGGTATCTTTAGATAAATAACCCCAACGAATTTCTTCAGTTAAGAACCAAGTATCATGACTCTTGTAGGGATAGGAAGCATTATTTTCCCAATATTTCATGCGATATGGGGAGTTTTGCTCTTTGCGTCCATCACCATAATCAATATTACCTTTAGCTCGTTCTAAAATATCAGATACAGCAACATTAAAGTATTTTCTATCAGCGCAGATTTTACACATTTCTTCTTTATTCTCTGCCTGATCACACCATTGTTGTGCTTCCATAATTGCCATTAACAAAGCTTGTGTAGCATTGGGATTTTTATCAGCCCAATCTTTCCGCATAGCAAACGCTTTTTCTGGATGATTATTCCATAATTCACCTGTAGATAAAGCTGTATAACCTAATTTTTGGCTGACTAATTGAGCGTTCCAAGGTTCACCTACACAAAAAGCATCAACAGTCCCAACTTTCATATTTGCTACCATTTGTGGTGGTGGTACTGCTTCCAAAATTACATCTTGATCAGGATTAATACCGCCAGCAGCTAACCAATAGCGCACCCATAAATCGTGATTACCACCAGGAAAAGTTATAGCAACTTTGATGGATTTTTTATCAGCTTTGGCTTTATTTACCGACTCTTTAAGAGATTTACTTTGTAAACCAACTTTCAAATCTTTGAATTTTTCAGCAATTGAAATGGCTTGACCATTGATATTTAAACGCGCCAAAATATACATTGGTACTTTATCATTTATCGTCAAAAGATAGGGCATTGGGGTAAGAATATGTGCGCCATCAATACCACCACCAGATGAGCCAATTTTTAAGTTATCGCGGGTAACAGGCCAGGATTTTTGTTTGCTAACTTCAACATCTGTCATCCCATATTTCTCAAAGAAACCTTTTTCTTTAGCAATAATTAAAGGTGCGGAATCTGTTAAAGCAATAAATCCTAATTTAGCCTTAGTTGTTTCTACTTTTGGGGCATTACTAACTGTGGAATTGTTACTCAGTTTGGTATTAGAAGTATCTGTTGTGGCTGACTCAGAGTTGTTAGATGAACAACCGTGTACTAAGATAGAAGTTGCTGCTGCGACACTGGTGGTAATAATAAATTTTCTGCGGGAAATATTGCTCATTGTTAATTCTTAGTCTTTCGATTTTGGCTTTTAGACTGATGCTAATAGAAAAACACTGCCCAAGTTTTATTTTGGTTTTCGATGATGTCTATATTTGTCGGTTTACTCAATGGGGAATCAAAGCTTCTTCCCTAAGTTTTGCACCAAAACTATGAATGAGTAAATCCCTTAATATTGGCTGTAAATCCTCACAAGGAACACTTTTTTGTACACAAGTTCCTAGTTTAGCATCTTTGCCAACTTTACCACCCATATAAATATCAACACCTTCTACGGTTTTGCCATTTTTTCTAACTTTTGTACCCATTAAACCAATGTCTGCTACTTGGGGTTGTCCACAGGAATTAGGACATCCTGTCCAATGAATGCGGACAGGTTTTGATAATATTAATTCCGATTCTAGGGCTTTAGTCATGGCTAATCCCTGATTTTTGGTTTCTATGAGTGCGAAATTACAAAATTGCGCGCCAGTACAAGATACTAAACTTCGCATTAATAAACCAGGATTTACTCCAAATCTTTCTAACAATGGTTCAGTTAAAAATTTGTTTAAAACTGAATCAGAAATATTAGGAATAATGGCGTTTTGTTCCACTGTAAACCGAATTTCTCCACTGCCATAAACTTCTGCTAATCTTGCAAGTTCAAACATATCATCTGCATACAATCTCCCTACAGGAATGTTTAAACCTACATAATTTAATCCTGGTTGTTTCTGGGGATAAATGCCAATATGATCTCGTTTTTCCCATTCAATTTCATCTTTAGGTGCTGCGGTTACAAATGTTTTTCCCCAGTGTTTTTCTACTTCGTGACGGAATTTTTCTAAACCCCATTCATCAATTAACCACATTAACCGCGCCTTTTGACGGTTAGCACGTAGACCGTAATCTCTAAAAATTTCCACAATGGTTTTACATAAACTGACAACTTCTTTAGGTTTTACCCACACATTTAAAGGAATTGCTGCTTCACACCGTTTACCGGAGAAGAAACCACCCACAAGGACGTTAAAACCAAAACCTTCTTTAAATGCTGGTACAAAAGCTAAATCGTTGATTTCTGCATGAACAGAATTATCCCTTCCTCCAGTAATTGCGATGTTGAATTTACGAGGAAGATTGCTAAATTCTGGGTTTCCCTCACCATTATTAGTCAGCATATTTTGAATTTGCTGGACTAATTCCCTGGTATCATAGAGTTCGTTCGCATCTAAACCGGCTACAGGATCACCTGTAATATTACGGATATTATCCATGCCGGATTGAATAGTAGTCAATCCAACGGTGTTAAATTTATTAAAGATTTCGGGAATATCTGTAAAATTGATCCCGCGCAGTTGTATATTTTGTCTAGTTGTGATATCTGCGCTGCCGTCGTCACTGTAACGCTTTATCACATCTGCTAAAACAGACAATTGACTGCTGTTAAGAATACCATTAGGTATACGCATCCGCATCATAAATTTACC
>OGVQ01000132.1_pt1 | contig 14018 bp, 7 predicted proteins | sample 1575801 | NCBI WGS metagenome assembly OGVQ01 (sample SAMN07581550, study PRJEB24739) | freshwater metagenome | place: Singapore | collected 2015-04 | reverse complement strand
TAACCATCACATCAGTTTTGATTATGGATAATGCACCAATTCATCGAAAAACAGTGATTAAACAAATAGTTGAAGATGCAGGTCATCAGGTCATATTCCTCCCTAAGTATTCTCCTGATTTGAACGAGATTGAGCATGATTTTAGTGCCTTAAAGAGAGCCAGAATGTATGCTCCTTCAAATACACCTTTAGATGAAATCATCCGTGATTATTGTGTATCTTAATGTCTCATTCTTAAGTTAAATGACTATAAGTTCTATTAGAGTTAAAATATACTGATATCAAAACGTGATATTAACTACATATACAAGAAAACAAAAAACCAATCGAGAAATTGAGAGAAATAATCTCAAAATCTCTGTTAAAACCCATTTGAGGCTATTTTATATCCCGATCACTAACAATAGTCATTGCCAAATTATGAGCATTTGGTGATGTGGCGCGCTAGGATAGATAATATCTCTCAGACTTGCAACAATCATTTACAATTATTACAAAGATAAGTAAAGCTCTCATAGATTTACCAGCCGTAATCACGGTGCAATGATGCCTATATTTATGTTGAACTAGGAAAATGGCTAATTTTTGTACTAACAGGGGTACAAAAGGCATTTTCTAGGATGAGAAATAATCTGTTGCAAGATACTGATACTTGCTGTCATCAGTTTCTAATATTCACAATGTGACTAATTTGCTCTTATGGACAATAATCACAATAGTTTTACTCAGCTAAATAAGGAGAATCAGGGTTTGGTAATCGAACGGTTGAAACAGGACTTAAAAAATGACCTGATTGCTGGTTTATTGGTCGTCATTCCCCTAGCAACTACCATCTGGTTAACAATTACCATAGCCACCTGGGTGATTAATTTTCTCACCCAAATACCCAAACAACTCAATCCCTTTGATGGCTTAAACCCAATTCTAGTAAATATACTGAATTTATTAGTCGGATTAGCAGTACCACTATTAAGTATCCTGATTATTGGCTTAATGGCCAGAAATATTGCGGGACGGTGGTTATTAGATGTAGGCGAACGCTTACTACAGGCTATTCCTCTCGCAGGTCAGGTATATAAAACCCTCAAACAACTATTAGAAACTCTCCTCAAAGATTCTAATGGCAAATTTCGCCGTGTCGTCTTAGTAGAATATCCGCGTCCGGGAATTTGGGCGCTCGGTTTTGCTACAGGATCAATTACCACCGAAATCCAAAATCAACTCTCCCGTCCTGTCATTAGTTTATTTATCCCTACCACTCCCAACCCGACCACAGGTTGGTATGCAGTAGTACCAGAGGCAGAGGTAATTAACCTAGAAATGTCTGTAGAAGATGCTTTCAAAATTATTATCTCTGGTGGGATAGTCGCCCCCAATGTTCAGTCTCCCCAACTAAATACCCCAATAGCAAAATCAGACTTAGAAATAAAACACCAGGTAATGGAGATAATAGAACCGGAACTGGATACTAACCTAGCAAAGTGATCAAAAAATAGATAAGCTTATTGTTTAACTGTGCCATAACTCACATATTTTTATCCTTTCCAACAGTATGCAACGTCGTAAACCCCAACAAATAGCCCGTGAATTGGCACTGTTAAGCCTTAGCCAATTGCCCATCAACCCTAAAAAACTAGATACCCTATCAGATGAACAATTAGTTTCTAAGTTAGTTTTAGGCGCGGTTCGTAGCCTCACCTTAGAAGTACAGGATACATTGAACAATGCCGCAGGAGAACTACAACGCAGTAATGAACGAGTATTAACTAGCGAAACTAGAGCCTCTGACTTGAATACAGCTAGAACTATGTTAAAAGAGGCTATTTCCTACACCCAAACGGCTATTAATCAATTAGGTGCATCCGTTGACTTTCCTGAAGTGATTCAATTAGCTAATCAAGATAAGGAAGTACGTAACTATGCTAAAGCTATTATTATTACCGTCAGCGAAAATCGCCAGGCAATTGAAGAATTTATTTCTCAGGCCTTAGTAGATTGGCAAGTTACCCGTTTAGCCCAAATTGATCGAGATATCTTGCAAATATCCGTTGCCGAAATGAAATTCATGCAAGTTCCTCCAAGTATAGCTATTAATGAAGCCGTAGAGTTGGCTAAACGCTACAGTGGAGAAGATGGACACCGATTTATTAATGGTGTTTTGCGTCGTGTGAGTGAAAACAAAAAGTAATTGAAAGTATGGGGTCATTGGTAATTGCTAATTGCTAATTGCTAATGGGAAAATTATTCCTTTGGGTGGGGAAACCCCGCCCCTGCTGACCGGAATTTTAGATTTTAGATTTTAGATGAAAAATTTAATATAGGTTCGGAGTCCTTGAGGATGGAAAAAAAGTAATCCTAAATCCTAAATTTCCGAGCTTTTACACTTTAGGGTGTAGTCGATCCAAAATCCAAAATCGTAAATCCAAAATTGAGTGACTTCTAATTAAATTTTTATCTGAATCAACTGCAATGGCTTTTAATTGGTTTCGTCGTCCAAATAGTGAATCTGCCGAAGTTCCTACTCCTGCAACTCAGGAAGAAACACCCACACCAGAAGCAACCCCATCAGAAACAACAACACCGGACACGGCGGAATTGTTGGCATTTGCCAAGGCTGCTTATAAGAATATTCAAGAAAAACAGGTGGAAACAGAAACACCTGTAGCGGTGGAGGAAGAAACACCAACAACAACAGAAGAAGTGACTGCACCAGTGGCAGAAATTACTGAAGATGTTGTCACTCCCACAGAACCGGAAGCGGAACAAATAGAAACCCCTGCCCTATCCTTCCTAGAACGGGCAGCGGCGGAAAGAGAAGCCAAGCAGGAGAAATTAATTGCTAGTGCCATAAAAACTCCTGCACCGGAAACAGCGATCGCTATTACAGAACCAGAACCCAGGCCAGAAGTAGAAGTTATAGAACTGGAATTTGATGATGGTTTTGTGTGGTCTGCGGAGGTTTTAGCCGCCCAAGGTAGAAAAGCCGAAGATATTTCGATTGAAGAAATAACTTGGTTGAAAAAACTGCGTCAAGGTTTAGATAAAACCCGGCGAAATATCCTCAACCAAATAAAATCAATTGTTGGTCAAGGGCCTCTTAATCAAAATGCTGTCAATGAAATTGAAGCCTTACTATTACAAGCAGATGTAGGTGTAGAGGCAACCGACTATATTATTAATGCCCTACAGAAAAAACTTTTAGCAGAAGTTACCCCACCAGAACAAGCGATCGCCTATCTCAAACAAATTCTGAGGGATATGCTAGATGCACCCCTAGCCAAGAAACCACCATCCAGTTTTGCCCCCACAAAAGACACCCTCACTATATGGTTAATGACTGGCGTAAATGGCGCAGGAAAAACTACAACCATCGGTAAACTTTCTCACCTCGCCCAAAAATCAGGTTATAACTGTTTAATTGGTGCTGCTGATACCTTCCGGGCGGCAGCAGTGGAACAGGTGAAAGTATGGGGACAAAGGAGCGGTGTAGAAGTTATCGCCAATCCAGGTAAAAACACAGATCCAGCCGCCGTAGTCTTTGATGCCATTACAGCCGCCGAAGCCAGACAAACCGAACTACTGTTAATAGATACTGCTGGCCGACTGCAAAATAAGAAAAACCTAATGGACGAACTGAGTAAAATTCGGCGCATCATCGCCAAAAAAGCCCCCAACGCCCATGTTGAATCTCTGTTAGTCCTAGATGCTACCTTGGGACAAAATGGCCTGCGCCAAGCCGAAGTATTTTCCCAAGCTGCCCAACTTAGTGGCGTTGTCTTAACTAAGTTAGATGGAACAGCCAAAGGAGGCGTAGCCCTGGCTGTTGTCCAGCAGTTAGGCTTACCCATCCGTTTTATTGGTGCGGGAGAAGGAATTGAAGATTTGCGCCCCTTCTCTAGTTATGAATTTGTAGAAGCATTATTAAGCGGTTAAAATATTCTTGATCATTGGTTTGACGGTTGACCGTTGACCGTTGACTGTCACCTGCCTCTTCATTTGTCAAAAAATCAAGAATTTTTTCATAAATGAAATCTATCTAAGGAAACATTTTGAGAATTTGTGGTATATAGGTTAAATGTTTGCAGTCAATATTTGGACATTTTCCATGAAAACCATGATCACAACCATGTTTTGAAGAATATCCTAGCCAGTGAGAAGCGATCCATCAGTTTACTAAAAATCTATCGAGTTTTTGGGTAAGCGATGACCTAATATCTATTCTTGCAGCTACAGAGTCAACGTTGACAGCTGTAGACAAGATGGTTAGGACACTGACTAAAACTAAAGCTTAGAAGCTAAAACTTAGATTTCTTAATGTCACCTGTTACCTATCACCTTGAATGTTTACCTTTTATTTCTCAAGATATATGAAGGACTCAAGGAGTTATGGAAAAATTAGAGGCTGCTAATTAATCATAAAAAATACTGATTGTCAAGGAACTATTTTTAACAAAAACTTAGCAAACTCATGATGATTGGGAATTAACTTAAAAAATGTCCTCAGCATCAGCTAATACTTAAAAATCACCTGCAACGGTTTTTCTACTCTTGCTAAAATCGTAAATCTCGTTCAATATGATTTAACAATTTATCAATTAAGAGTATTTATAAAGAATCACAAATTTGGTATTCTCAACTGCAATATTAACCTGTGTCCCAATATCCTTCCCATCCTACTGATAGTAATAGCAGTGCCGCAACAGATGTCACTCCTGTGGTGGCACTAAAAGAACTTGTGGCCAGGCTGCATCGAGAACAAAATAAAATTCAAGACTTACTGAGTTCTTTAGGGTTTGCCCTCAGAAGCTTTAATAACTTAAATCAGTTTTTGGAACTAATTCCTCTCATGGCTACCAGAGTGACAGATGCAGAAGGTAGCGCACTTTTTCTTTATAAACCTAACGGACAAGTTAGATTAGAACAACTACATTGGCAAGATAGTCAGCAAAGAAAAAATATTAGAAAAGCCCTAGAAATCGCTAGTAGTCAAATTACACTTTTACCTAATTCTGTATCTCCAGCTATCTCTACAGGAATTTTAGATGAACAAATGCACCGTTATTTAGGTGCAGATGTGCAAGTTTTTGGTACAGCAATTTTAGTTAAACATACAGAACGGGGTTGGCTGTATGTTTTAAGTCGTGATCCTGAATATAGTTGGACAGAAACTAGACAAAAATTAGTCCGGTTAGTGGCAGATCAAACAGCAGTAGCTATTGACAATGATGAATTAGCTGTGGAATTGAGGAAAAAAGAACGGTTAGATCAAGAGTTAGAAATTGGTGCGGAAATTCAACGCCGACTTTTACCCCGTCAATGTCCTAATATTCCCGGTTTGGCTTTAGCAGCGCGTTGTAAACCAGCTAATCGTGTGGGTGGTGACTACTATGATTTTATTCCCACCCATCAAAACCAGTTAAAAGCCAAATCACAGGAAGGGAGAGAAAATGGTAGGTGGGGTTTGGTAATTGGGGATGTGATGGGTAAAGGTGTTCCCGCAGGTTTAATTATGACGATGTTGCGGGGAATGTTGCGAGGTGAAGTTTTGCATGGTAACTCCCCGGCCGGAATTTTACAAAATTTGAATCGGGTTATGTATGCGGATTTAGAAAATTCCCATCGCTTTGTAACGATGTTTTATTCTGAATATGATCCGAAAACACAGATTTTATCCTATAGTAATGCTGCCCATAATCCTCCTTTATGGTGGCACGCAGCGACAAAAAGCGTCACCCGTTTAGATACATTGGGAATGTTAATTGGTTTAGATGCTAATAGTGAATATGAAGATGCCCAAGTTAAATTAGAATCTGGGGATAAGGTCATTTATTATACTGATGGTTTAACGGATGCGGTGGCGGCGGGGGGCGATCGCTTTGATGAAGATAATTTTGTTACTTCTTTCCGCACAGCCTGTAAATATTGCAATACTCCTCAAGAAATTGTGGAATATCTATTTGATCAAGTTGAACAATTTATTGGTTTTGATCGGCAAAATACCGATGATATGACATTAGTTGTGTTACAGATTGTGTGAGGTAAAAGGTAAGGGGGAAAGGTAAAATTCATCACTGACTTTTGAAGAACTATCAGATTTGTTATCGGGACTTAAACACTTTTGAGGAAGAAATAAGCCTCAAATCCTTCCGGGGTAAGGGAAATACATTAAATACCCAAAAACGCCTGTAACCTAGATATAACAACAAACCAATCAAAACGAGGTAAAACCCTTTTGGAATATAAGTTTGAGGATATTTTAAAAGTGTTTTTTGTCCAAGTCCCGTTATCCATTTTAACTTCAACACACAAGGGATTTTACCTGGGTAAAACCCAAACACTGTAAAGTTTTATTGCAGGATTCAACACTTCTGCATAACATCATCTAAACGCAGTTGAAGACCAGGTAAAATATGAGATTTAATAAACTCACCTAACCGATATTTTTGCTGACTGTAGTCTTCACCAATTAGTTGACAAACTGTAAATGTTGGCTGTTTTGGTTTACCAATAAAAACAACACCACCTAACCCCCGATAATCAACAATCCAATATTCAGGAATTCCTAATAAAGCGTATTCTTCAACTTTACGCGCATAATCTGTTTCCCAGTTTGTGCTAACAACTTCAACTACTAATTTAATTGATTGTCCTAAAGCAATAACTGGTTCATGTTCCCAAAAAGGTTCATGGTGCAGCACAGTTTCATCTAATACTACAACATCAGGACGGCGGGCTGTGGCGGTTTCTGCGAAAGGACGGATTAGACAAGTACGAGGAATAAACCAGGGAAGTTTTTGGGCAGTTATAGTAATACCTATTTGAGTAGCTATTTTACCCCCAACAGTTTCATGAGGTCCAGTTGGTTCCATATCAATCAGTTCTCCATCTGCAAGTTCATAGTAGGGGTTATTACCGTATTGGATAATAAATTCTTCCAATGTTAATGGTTTTGTTAATGCTTGAACCATAAGTCACCTGCATCTTTTACTGTGCATTATTATAGCTAACTTTTACTAATATTTTCCCAAGAATTTAGCTGAGGCGATAAGATTCCCCACTGCTTTTATTTAGATAAAAAAATGCTCTTCATTCTGATAGCGCGGCGTGGTATTAACCATCCTCCTGAATTCTTACTTCATTGCTAATTGTCATTACTAATTACCTTGGGTACTACTAGCACCTTATCAACCCGATTTCCGTCCATATCCATAACTTCAAACCGCATACCATCCCATTCAAAATGATCGGCGGCGGCGGGGATACGTCCTAAATGGGTGATAACAAAACCGCCTAATGTTTGATAATTTCCTCTTTCTTCAGTTTCTAATTCTTCCAGATCAAAAAGTTCTAAAAACTCTTCTATTCCTAACATTCCATCTACTAACCAAGAACCATCTTCTCTTTGTATAGCTTGGGGTTCTTCTTGTCCTGGTTCTGCGGGAACATCCCCAACTATTTCACTCATGATATCATTGAGGGTAACTAAGCCTTGAATGACACCATATTCATCTACGACTAAAGCCATGTGTGTGATGGTTTGTTTGAATAATTCCAAAACTTTTAAACCGCGTGTACTTTCAGGAACAAATACGGGTTGACGTAATCCTAGAGTAAGATCAAAAGATTCATTGCGTAAACTTCTAGCTAATAAATCTGTGACAGGAATAATACCCAGAACATTATCTAATCCTTCTTGACAAACAGGATAGCGAGAATAACCACTTTCTACCATTTTGTGGCGATTTTCTTCAGGGGAGCCGTCCAAGTCTAACCAAACTATATCAGGGCGGGGTGTCATTAAGTAGGTGACGGGGCGATCGCCTAACCGGAATACTCTTTCTACCATATCTTGTTCGGCTTCTTCAAAAGTTCCCGCTTCTGTCCCTTGTTCGATTAAAATTTTAATTTCTTCTTCCGTGACTTGGGGTTCTTCTGAAGGTGTAATTCCCAAAACCCTTAATACTAAATCTGTGGATGCACTCAAAAGATAAACGATGGGTGAGGCTATTTTTGCTAAGGCCCGCATGGGGATGGCCACAAAAGCAGCGATTTTTTCGGGGTTATTTAAAGCCAGACGTTTGGGGACGAGTTCACCGACAATTAAGGAAAAATAGGTAATGAGTAAAACCACGATGCCAAAGGCGATCGCATTACTATAATTAGCTAAAATTGGAACTAGCTTGATATAATCTTCTAATCTTCTGGCAATAGTCGCACCACCAAAGACACCATTAAGGATATTAATGAGTGTAATTCCCACCTGGACGATAGATAAAAAATGGTTGGGCGATTCGGCGAGTTTTAATGCAGCCCTAGCATTGACATCTCCTTGGTTGGCTAACTGCTGTAGTCTGACCTTCCGCGCGGAAACTACGGCCATCTCCGACATCGAAAATAGACCGTTGGCGAAAATTAGGACTAAAATTGTTAAAAGTTCAAAACTGATGGAAGACATTTTTAAAATTGCTGGTATAAAGAGTAAAATTATACAGAGATTGGCAATCCAGTTTATTTACACATTTTATTAGTATCCAGTATTTTAGGTGATTATCTAAATACTTTGACTATATACAAAGTCATAGTTATATTTTTCTGTCTATTAGCAGTTATGGTTTATTCTTGGGCATTCATGGTCAAGAGTAGGATGAAAACTTTTAAAATAGTTGATATAAACTGCTTTTAGATTTTGACATCAGCAGCGACTTCCTTTTTTAACGTAAAACTTATGGCCTTTTCTTCTATTGTGCGTGCTTTGGCGCGATCGCCTCTTACCGCAGAACTCATTACTAAACTCAACAAACAGCAGGAATTGCGGTTAAATGGTATTTCTCGTCTCCCCAAGGGACTGGTAGCTTCAGCATTAGCAAGTTATGAAGATCAGGATCTGTGTGTATTTTGTGCCACTTTAGAGGAAGCTGGCCGGGTTTTCGCCCAGATGGAAGCCATGGGATGGAAAACTGTCCACTTTTACCCCACCTCCGAAGCTTCTCCCTATGAACCTTTTGACCCTGAAAATGAGTTGAGTTGGGGTCAAATGCAGGTTTTAGCAGATTTGGTTAATGGTCAGTTGCCAAAACAAAGAACGGCGATAATTGCGACGGTGGGGGCGTTGCAGCCACATTTGCCACCACCGGAGGCGTTTAAATCATTTTGTGTCACTTTAGAAAAGGGGATGGAATTTGATTTGGATGGGTTTGGGGAAAAAATCACGATTTTGGGATATGAACGAGTTCCCCTGGTGGAAACGGAAGGACAATGGAGTAGACGGGGGGATATTGTGGATGTGTTTCCGGTGTCCTCCGAGTTGCCTGTGCGCTTGGAATGGTTTGGCGACGAAATTGAACAAATTCGGGAATTTGACCCTGCCACCCAGCGTTCAGCCTTGGATAAGGTAGAAAAAGTTACCCTCACCCCTACAAGTTTTGCACCCATTGTTTTAGATGGGCTGAAAGATAATACAGCATTAGATGCTGACACTTTCCCCCCTTTGCTAGGTAATTCCGAAGGAAGTCGGCGATTTTTGGGGTTAGCTTTTGCAAAACCCGCTTCATTACTGGACTATTTACCACAAAATACCCTTGTTGCCATTGATGAACCAGAACAATGTTATGCTCATAGCGATCGCTGGGTGGAAAATGCTCAAAGTCAGTGGTCATTAGGGGCGAAGCATTTGGAAGATAACTTATTGGTGGTTGCAAAAAATGGTTCTCCAAATGCTTCCCCCGAACAGTTATCAGTTGAATTACCTAAAATTCATCGCAATTTTGATGAGTGTATAGCGGAAATTAGTAATTTTAAAAAGTTATATTTATCGGAATTATCAGAAGAAAATAGTGGGCTGAATTTAGGGAGTAGACCTTTACCTGTTACACCTCATCAATTTGCCAAGTTAGGGGAAACAATTAGAAAAGAGAGGGAACGCAATTTTGCTGTTTGGATAATTTCGGCTCAACCTTCCCGTTCTGTTTCTCTGCTGCAAGAACATGATTGTCCTGCCCAGTTTATCCCTAATCCCCGTGATTATCAAGCTATTGATAAACTACAAATTAATCATATCCCCATCGCTCTTAAATATTCCGGTTTAGCAGAATTAGAAGGGTTTATTTTACCTTCTTTTCGGTTAGTAATTGTCACCGATAGAGAATTTTATGGACAACATTCCTTAGCTAATTTTGGCTATGTCCGTAAACGTCGTCAAGCCACATCTAAACAAGTTGATCCTAATAAATTACGTCAAGGAGATTTTGTAGTTCATCGTAGTCATGGAATTGGTAAATTTGTCAAATTAGAAAGTTTAACAATTAATGATGAAACCCGTGATTATTTAGTTGTGCAATATGCAGATGGTTTATTAAGAGTTGCTGCTGATCAAGTTGGTTCTTTATCTCGATTTAGAACTAATGCAGATAAACCTCCAGAACTGCACAAAATGACCGGAAAGGCTTGGGAAAATACTAAAAATAAAGTTCGTAAAGCCATTAAAAAATTAGCAGTAGATTTGTTAAAACTGTATGCCGCACGTTCTCAACAACAAGGCTTTTCCTATCCCCAGGATATGCCTTGGCAAGAAGAAATGGAAGATTCTTTCCCCTATCAACCTACCACAGATCAACTAAAAGCCGTACAAGATGTGAAACGGGATATGGAAAGTGAAAGACCGATGGACAGGTTAGTATGTGGAGATGTGGGTTTTGGCAAAACAGAAGTTGCAATTCGGGCGATTTTTAAAGCTGTCACCGCAGGAAAGCAAGTGGCACTTTTAGCACCAACAACAATTTTAACCCAGCAACATTATCACACAATTAAAGAACGTTTTGCACCCTATCCTGTGAATGTGGGTTTACTAAATCGTTTTCGTAATGCGGAAGAAAAACGCAATATTCAAAAACGTCTCGCAACGGGAGAATTAGATATAGTTGTCGGAACACATCAATTATTAGGAAAAGGTGTACAATTTAAAGATTTAGGACTTTTAGTAATTGACGAAGAACAAAGATTTGGAGTTAATCAAAAGGAAAAAATCAAAAGTCTCAAAACCCAAGTTGATGTTCTCACTCTTTCCGCAACTCCTATTCCTAGAACCTTATATATGTCATTATCAGGAATTCGGGAAATGAGTTTAATTACCACTCCACCTCCCACCAGAAGACCAATTCAAACCCATCTCGCACCTTTAAATTCTGATATTGTCAGAAGTGCAATTCGTCAAGAATTAGATCGAGGTGGACAAGTATTTTATGTAGTTCCCAGAGTTGAAGGAATTGAGGAAACAACAACAAAATTGCGAGAGATGATACCAGGAGGAAGATTTGCGATCGCTCATGGTCAAATGGACGAAAGCGAGTTAGAATCAACCATGCTGACTTTCGGCAATAATGACGCTGATATTCTTGTTTGTACGACAATTATTGAATCTGGTTTAGATATTCCGCGAGTCAATACAATATTAATTGAAGATGCTCACCGTTTTGGCTTATCTCAATTATATCAATTACGTGGTCGGGTAGGACGTGCCGGAATACAGGCACACGCATGGTTATTTTACCCTAAACAAAGAGAATTATCCGATGCAGCCAGACAAAGATTAAGGGCAATTCAAGAATTTACACAACTTGGTTCTGGATATCAATTAGCAATGCGAGATATGGAAATTCGCGGTGTAGGAAACTTGCTAGGTGCAGAACAATCTGGTCAAATGGATGCAATTGGATTTGACTTATATATGGAAATGTTAGAAGAAGCAATTCGAGAAATTAGAGGTCAAGAAATACCCAAAGTTGAAGATACACAAATTGACCTTAATCTTACCGCATTTATTCCTTCAACCTACATTACTGATCCTGATCAAAAGATGAGTGCTTATCGCGCTGTTGCTACAGCAAAATCAAAATATGAATTAAAACAAATTGCTGCAGAATGGACTGATAGATATGGAACTATCCCAGTACCTGCAAATCAATTATTGCGCGTGATGGAACTAAAACAATTAGCCAAAAATCTGGGATTTAGCCGTATTAAACCAGAGAATAAACAACACATTGTTTTAGAAACACCAATGGAAGAACCTGCATGGAATCTATTAGCAGAAAACCTCGCTTCCAACATGAAAACCCGTTTTGTTTATTCTCCTGGAAAAGTAACAGCAAGAGGTTTAGGAGTCTTTAAAGCAGATCAACAATTGCAAACTTTAATAGATACTTTCATGAAAATGCAAGGGGCAATTGCAGAAACTACTTTAGTTTGATTTTGCAGGTTGTTAACGGGACTTAGGCAGAAAACACTGTTAAAATATCCTCAAACTTGTATTCCAAAAGGGTTTTACCTCGTTTTGATTGGTTTGTTGTTATATCTAGGTTACAGGCGTTTTTGGGTATTTAATGTATTTCCCTTACCCCAGAAAGATTTGAGGCTTATTTCTTCCTCAAAAGTGTTTAAGTCCCGTTAAATAAGGTCAGTTTATACATTAAAAACTTTTCAAACATCCTCTTAGTAAGGGAGGACTACAGGGGGGTCTGATTATGTGCTTATGTGCATCTTCATAAAAAATTGGTATTAGAAGTAGAAATAAATGCTGATTTAGGGATAATCAAAATGTTAACGACGGCTGTAATATAAATCTTGGTACATATCATACTTATTAATAATTAGATTCACTCTCTAGGAAGATGTCAAAGTAGTAAAAGTAGATTTGAATTAGCTTTGGTGTGTCGAATAACTGCTTTCTATAATGGTTTAGCTTCATGCTAAACCTTTTTTCTGATAAAAATTCATAAATTATAGTACATAGTATTCTCGGTTCTTCAGTACCTAATATGCAAAATCAAGTCCAAAAAATTTCGGAAAGCTTGCTATACATAAGAAATAAGCCATAATTTTGAACATTATTACAAAATATTGTCTTTTTACCCTGTTCCCTTCTTTCAGACTGGTTATTTAGCATAACAAGTACGGTAGAACCGTATTCTCTAGATAGATGAATTGTCATTGCTATTAATCTAAATTAACCAGTTATGGTAAACACTTGGTATCCGTAGGCTTGGCTATTTACCAAGCCTTTTTTATATTTACAGGACTTACGTAAGGTTCGACAAGCTCACCAACCACGTCAGATATCAAGAATTTAGTTATTTATATGATTTATACTGTTTGACGCACCCTACAACAGATTTTTTGGTGTGACACTTGCGTAAGTCTTAATTTAATGTAACTTCTTATGTGATCATCCGCAAAATATCTGATTTAATTCTACTTTAGGTAGTAGAAATCTCGATTAAAATTGACTAGTCTTAAATATATTAATGCCTGAAAAACGTGTATGTACCCTGAAATTATTTTCAGGGTCTTTTTTTATTTGCCTGATATTAAATACTAATTGACTATGCTATAGCATATTTTGGGGAATTTGTACACACCTAATAGGATGATGAATACTAATAACCGAGGGTTTAAAGTAACTATATATGGTAAACACCTGGTATATACAAAGGCTTGGCTCACAACCAAGCTTTTTTCATTTTTAAGATTGCTATGAAATTTTTCATTTATAATTACTACAATTAAGTTTCATAGAACTTTAATAATATATATTAAATCGGCTTTATCATATTTAGAGAAGTTTGTATACAGTCTCTAGGAAGATGATCTGTAATCAGAGTAGCACTAAATTAGTTAAATACGTTGTTAAGCACAGCAATTATGGAGGTTTGGTGATTATGCCAAACCTTTTTTTTGATGAGGAATTACCCAAATGTCACATTTAGACATACATAATCATCTTTGGCGTTGATCTTTTTTCATCTACGGTTAATTTCCATTAATATAGAAATCCTCAATGATTTATGAAAAATACCTAACTCTTTTAGGGTGGATAATACCTAGTGCCGCAGGGCGGAAGTCAAAAGTCAAAACGAACACAGTATAGGCTTTTGGGAGATTTATAATTGTTGGTTTATTTACGCCGTGCTGTACTAGGAGGAGCAAAAGAGTAAGAGGTATTCTCTATCAACAGTCAACCGTCA
>OGVQ01000130.1_pt1 | contig 14186 bp, 15 predicted proteins | sample 1575801 | NCBI WGS metagenome assembly OGVQ01 (sample SAMN07581550, study PRJEB24739) | freshwater metagenome | place: Singapore | collected 2015-04 | reverse complement strand
GCATAGGATAGCTTCAAGATGGAGTTGGTGCGATCGCTCTTAGTTAGATGATAGATGTTCAATTGTGCGGAACTTAGTACCAAAGGCGATAGCGAAGCGCTCCGCAGGAATCGCTTTTAGTCTTGAAGTAATCGTACATGAACCTTATTAGGTAAACTTAAAATCTAACTTTTACAGTGTAAGGTTTTGGCTAATCCACCTAGATGTTCAAAAATCAAATAGCAGTCCTATAAATTCTAAAGATTGTTAATAATGCTAGTTTATTTCCTGACCACATCTATGAGTATACATCCATTGCTACTGCAAGCAATAATAGGATAAGCAGAAGGGGAAAACTCTCCTACACCTTCACAAGTATAAAATTCAGTTTGACGATCACGACTTATACCTATTAACTGCTCACGTCTATAACGATAGTACCAACATAAATCTGAAGCATTAAATCTATACATTTGTCCATAAACTACGGATATATCAGTAATAAGGCTGACTAATAATGTACCGCTTGCTACAATTAATTTAGTTTTCATAAGATTGAGACTTTTTAACTCTATTCCCTTTCCAGTGTATAATTTGATTAATACAAATGTCAAATTATCGAAATTGCATAGGATAGCTTCAAGATGGAGTTGGTGCGATCGCTCTTAGTTAGATGATAGATGTTCAATTGTGCGGAACTTAGTACCAAAGGCGATAGCGAAGCGCTCCGCAGGAATCGCTTTTAGTCTTGAAAAATATGATTTAACTCCCCAGGTAAAATTACTAGAATTTCTGAACCTAAAAATCCAGACACATCACGAGTTACAATCACATCTACCATTGATTTTATAGCACAAGCATACTGCACAGCATCCTCAAAATCTTGAAAATTTAAAGCTACTGCTGTTTCTAAAATATTTTTATCACCCGTGCAAATGTGTAAATCTGTGAGAATTTGAGAAATTGCATCTTGAGCAACTTTCACACCTGCTGCTTTACGAATAATAAGTACCTGAGCAAAATTAATTTAACATTTTTGGAAAAAAGAAAAATCTCTGTATTCCTTATCTGTTCCCTGTTCCCTGTTCCCTGTTCCCTGTTCCCTGTTCCCTCTCCAAAATATAAAATTTATTTTGCACGACTACTTATAATAAATATTAGTAATTGTAGTAGCAGCAATAAACCCTATAATCTCACCTGCATCAATTTTTGCAAATAGCTTGACTGCATCTTCTACAAAAGGTTTTCTTTCTAGTAAAAAATCTAAAACCACATTCGTATCAATAAAAACTCGTTTCATTTGTATTTTTCAGTTAGATAAGTGGGATAATCTCCATTAATATTCTCATCACTAGAGATATTTGCACCTTTCGCAATACCACGCAGTCGAGATAAATTACCCTTCTTTGATGCTGATATAGTTTCTTGTTGGATTGATTCTAATACAGTTTGTACTAATTGCCAGCGTTCACTCATTGGTAACTGTAATACTTGTTTTTGCAATTCTTGTAATGTCATGAGCAGATATCAAAAATTATTCATTTTAATTATATATCAATTTAACTATATTATCATATTAGGCACAGGTGATCAACTAAACAGTGTCACCTCCACAGCAGATGCAAAAGCAGTCAGAGCCGCTTCTGCTCAAGGTGTGGATTTCCATGTATATATTCATCCACCTTTTCCTTTAACTGGTAATTAATCATGCAAATCACTATTTCACCACATCTACAAAGTACATATAAATTAATTCAAAATGCTTTTCCCAAGGGGATAGAACCACAATCTTATTTACCGCTTTTAGCATTACTCAGTGAAGAAATGTCAGATACAGGACTTACGCAAAATATCTCTCAAACCCTCTTTTCTTCGTTATCTTCGTTCCTATGCCTTCGGCACGCTTCGCGAACGTGGTTCATTATTCCGTGACTTGTGCGTAAGTCCTAAGATAGAAAATTAGCTGAAGTTGTAGCTTACTATAGCGGTAAGTTTACTTGAACAGCAAGAATAACAGGACTTACGCAAAATAGAACGAAAGTAGGGGTAATTCATGAATTACCCCTACGAAATAATCAGGGTTGCAGTTACATCTTGCGTAAGTCCTAAATAATTAATGATTATTTTGTGGGTATTGATAAAAATTTTGCTTTTTAACTGGGCAATTTGTTCGGGAAATATCCCATTTGGCACAACTAATTATTTATTTTTGAATGTGATTTTGGAATAAAGGACGCACAATTAAATAGCCAGCAGCAAAACCTGTCACCATAATTAATATAATAGTAATTATTAACCACCAACCATTTAATCCCTTACTTTCTGAATGAGGAGAACGAGAATATCTCACTTGCTGTTCTTGGATAAATACTGTTTCCGTCACTGGAAAATTCATATCCATGACAGGTGCAGCAGACTCCTGACGACGAGGAGGAAAAGTAGCTTTTTTTACCTTGACTTGGCGAAGACGCTGTGCTTGTTGACGTGGAGGTGCTGAAGTAGTTGGAGGGTTATTTGTATATCTGACCTCATTTTGACTACGGGGTATGGGTTGGGGTTGATGTTGTACATCCTGATGATGAGGTACTGCGGGAGAACTGGGTGCTGGAGCATCAACTAGCTTTTGTAGGTCTAAACAAGACTGAATGATCCTTCTGATTTCTTGACGCAGTTGTTGATTTTCTTGGACTAATTTCTGATTATGACTGGTGACAACATCCAATTTAGATTGGACAGCTTGTAACTCCGCTGTCAACTCCCGATAAACACAAAGGGGAACTGATGGAGGATAATTGTTAGGTGGTTGACTATAATTAGATCCTGTAGATGTTTTCATGGATAGATGAGTCTCAAAATACGGTAATTAGAGTAGGGACAACAAGGCTCAGAGTATGGTTATTTGTGAGATTATGCCCAAGAATAATGGAAAAACGCACAAAAGGCAAAGATTTGCAATTTTCTCAAGTCAGCCATCAGAAGTCAGAATTTAGTAGGATATGTCAAACCTGATCATCCATTTATCATCTATGGATGTTCAATATTTGACCGACTCTAGATATTACCCTCAGTATGCTAGATAATTATATGTTATTGATGCAACTTATTTTAAAATCCCATCTATTTTGTTAATAAAGGGAAAAAGTGTCCTACAGGGCCTTGTCCTTTACCAATAGCGAGGGAATAGGTGAGCGCATTTGTTACATATTCTTTAGCTGTTTGCACTGATGTCCTGGTGTCATTACCCAAAGCTAAATTAGCAGTAATGGCGGCTGATAAAGTACAACCTGTACCATGAGTATTTTTTGTCTGTATTTGTTTCGTTGTCAAAACCTCAAATTTTTCACCATCAAACCAAACATCAACACCCCGCAAACTTCCAGACATTCCTCCACCTTTAACTAAAACCGCCTTTACTCCTAAATCTCTGTGCATAATTTCGGCTGCTGCTTGCATATCTGCTAGGGAGGCAATTTGTAACCCGCTTAAAAGCTGGGCCTCATAACGATTAGGTGTAATAATAGTTGCTTGAGGAATCAGGGTATTTCGTAGGGTTTGCACTGCATCATCATCAATTAATCGCGCTCCTGTTCGTGATACCATGACAGGATCGACTACTAAATTCTCAATTTTATAAGCTGTTATTTGTTGGGCTACAGCCGAGATAATTTCTTGGTTGAGTAGCATTCCGGTTTTGGCAGCTTGTACACCAATATCCTCTACAACCGCCTGAATTTGAGCTACAACTGCCTCCGATGCGATCGCATCTACCCGTCTCACCCCTAAAGTATTTTGGGCTGTAATACAGGTAATAGCACTTGTTCCGTGAACGCAGTGAAAAGCAAAAGTCCGCAAATCAGTTTGAATTCCTGCACCCCCACCACTATCTGAACCAGCAATAGTTAAAGCAACAGGGATGAAATTTTGGTTTGTAGTCATTATGATGGAGTTTAAATATTAAAAATACATATTAAATCAAATTTCAGCACCTTTGACTTCTGCCCCCTGAATTAGGTAAAGTAACAGGATTGGGTTTATATCATTAATGAACAACATAACGGTTCTTTAGAATGTATTTCTCAACATGATAAAAGAACAGAATTTATAATTAAAATTCCTATCGGTCAAAATAAATCTCAAGAATTAAGGTGATTTTTTCGATACTTTACCATGAAATACGATAAGAAAACTCAATTAAATCTAATTTCTATTCCTGATGCAGAACTGATGTTTTATCCTAGCTATTTTTCTCAACCAGAAAGTGATATTATATTGGAAAATTTACTAACAGAAATTAATTGGCGACAGGATACAATTAAATTGTATGGTAAAGAAATGAATATACCTAGATTAACCGCATGGTATGGAGACGAGGGAAAATCCTATACATATTCCCATATTACTATGAATCCTATACCTTGGACACCTGTTTTGTTATCTATTAAGCAGAGAGTTGAAGAAATAGCAAATATATCTTTTAATAGTGTATTAATTAATCTTTATCGTCATGGTCAAGATAGTATGGGTTGGCACTCTGATGATGAACCGGAATTAGGAAAAAATCCGATTATTGCCTCTGTTAGTTTTGGGGGTACAAGAAAATTTCAACTACGACATAGATTTAATAAAATATTGAAAAAGGTAGAAATAAATTTAACTCATGGCAGTCTATTAGTGATGGAAGGTAAAACCCAGGAATGTTGGCAACATCAAATTCCGAAAACGGCTAAATTTGTCAATCCTAGAATTAATCTCACCTTTAGAATTATAAAATAGTGGTAAATAAGTAATAGCAATTCTATATAAAGATGCGCCAAATTTAAAAATGAACGAACCGCAGAGGCGCAGAGGACACAGAGAAGAAAAAGATAAGTTTACAAAGTTGGGGATCTTTTTACCTGACCTGAATTTTTACGTAAACATAATTTTACCGATAACTGCAAATCAAGAAATTGTTTTTGTTCGTCAATATAGACACGCTATAGGAGAATTTGTAATTGAACTTCCTGCGGGTAAATTTGATGTGAACACAGAAACAGCAGAAACCGCCGCCATCAGGGAATTACGGGAAGAAACAGGTTATTTAGGTCAAAATGTCCGAAAAATTGCCACTCTTTATGATAAACCTAGCAAAGACACCAATAAAATTCATTTATTTCTCGCGGAAAATGTCGTTAAAGTAGGAGAACAGGAAAATCTCGATATTACCGAGGAAATTGAAGTGATTTTAATTTCCGCGGATTCAGTTTTCGATAGCATTAGTCAAGGTGAAATCTCTGTCACTGGAACAGTCGCGGCTATTTTCTTAGGTTTAAGCCAGAAATAACAGAGAGAATTTTCCCCCTTACCCCCTCACTCTCACCTGTCACCTTCTCCAACTGTCACCTGTTAATAATTGAGTCTGGCAGTTAAACTAGATAAGAAAACTGTAATTTCTACATTTGACAATTTCCCCAGAAAAACAGCCATAAAAGGTAACTATTATGAAAAATTTGCACAAAAAGGCTTTCAGGAAACAGGGTTTATCAGGTTCGTCTCAACGTCATGTTTTAGGAGTGGTAGCTGCTGGGCTGATGATGTTACCGGGGATAGTTGTGAATAGTCCGGTTTTAGCACAGCAAAAAACTGACCGTAATTCTTTAAGCTATGGGGAACTGATTCAAAAGGCAGACAAAGGCGAAGTTAAAAAGGTAGAGTTAGATCAAACTGAGCAGGTAGCTAGGGTTTATTTAGCTGGACAAAAACCGGATACACCACCGATACAAGTACGGCTTTTGGAACAAAATACTGAGTTAATTAATAAACTTAAAGAAAAAAATGTTGATTTTGGTGAGGTTTCCTCTGCTGGTAACAGAGTGGCTGTAGGGTTGTTAATCAACTTGATGTGGATTTTGCCCCTGGTAGCTTTAACATTATTATTACTCCGTCGTTCTGCCAATGCTTCTAACCAAGCCCTAAATTTTGGTAAATCTCGCGCTCGGTTTCAAATGGAAGCCAAAACAGGGGTAAAATTTGCTGATGTTGCTGGTGTCAAAGAAGCCAAGGAAGAATTACAAGAGGTTGTTACCTTCCTCAAACAACCAGAAAAATTTACTGCCGTGGGGGCGAAAATTCCCAAAGGTGTATTGTTAGTTGGACCACCAGGAACAGGGAAAACCTTACTTGCAAAAGCCATTGCTGGTGAAGCAGGTGTACCTTTTTTCAGTATGTCTGGTTCGGAATTTGTGGAAATGTTCGTCGGTGTGGGTGCTTCCCGTGTCCGGGACTTGTTTAAAAAAGCTAAAGATAACGCCCCGTGTTTGATATTTATTGATGAAATTGACGCGGTAGGTAGACAACGGGGTGCGGGTATTGGTGGAGGAAATGATGAACGGGAACAAACCCTCAACCAACTATTAACGGAAATGGATGGTTTTGAAGGGAATACAGGAATTATTATTATTGCAGCTACTAACCGCCCAGATGTCTTAGATTCAGCTTTGTTACGTCCTGGCCGTTTTGATAGACAGGTAATTGTGGATGTCCCAGACTTGAAAGGAAGACAGGAAATTTTGACAGTCCACGCTCAAAATAAGAAGATTGATAAGAGTGTATCTTTAGAAGCGATCGCTCGCCGCACTCCTGGTTTTACCGGTGCAGATTTAGCCAATTTACTCAACGAAGCTGCTATACTCACCGCCAGAAGACGTAAAGAAGCTATCACCGATTTAGAAATTGATAATGCCATAGATAGAGTAGTTGCCGGTATGGAAGGAACTGCTTTAGTAGACAGCAAAAATAAACGCCTCATTGCTTATCACGAAGTCGGACACGCCTTAGTTGGGACATTAGTTAAAGGTCATGACCCTGTGCAAAAAGTTACCCTTATTCCCAGAGGACAAGCACTAGGTTTAACTTGGTTTACACCCAACGAAGAACAGGGTTTAATTTCCCGTTCCCAGATTTTAGCACGCATTGCCGCCACTTTAGGCGGTCGCGCAGCCGAAGAAATAGTCTTTGGCAAAGCAGAGGTCACCACAGGTGCAGGAAATGACCTCCAGCAAGTTACTAGTATGGCGCGACAAATGGTAACACGCTTTGGAATGTCCGATTTAGGTCTACTTTCCTTAGAAAATCAAAATAACGAAGTATTTTTAGGGCGTGACTGGATGAATAAATCCGAATATTCTGAAGAAATTGCCGCTAAAATTGATGCCACAGTCCGGGAAATTATTAACCGTTGCTATCTTCAAGCAAAGGAAATATTAGAAGAAAACCGTTTAATTTTAGAACGGGTAGTAGATATGTTGATAGAACAAGAAACTATTGATGGTGATGTGTTCCGTAGTATTGTCGCTGACTATACTGAAGTCAAAACCAGTGATGAACAGGTAGCAGTACATTATTAGCGCGTTTTGGTGGGCAATGCCCACCCTACACCACTCAAAAATTTTTCAAATATCATTTATAATTCCTATATAATTTTTAGTTGCTTCTGATACGGTATTTATATTCTTATCAAGAGATAATAATTCAATCTTCAAACATTCATTGATTACCATCTGACATAAAATTAACAATTAGTCTTAGTTTCATCACTAATGACCGGGAATTTTAGATTTTAGATTTTTAGATTTTAAATTAAAAAAATTTGGTATAGGTTGGGAGTCCTTCAGGACGGAAAAATACTCGCTGCGCTGCGTACACTTCGCTAACGTAAATCCCAAATTCAACATTTTCGAGTTTTTACACTTTAGAGTGGAGTCAATCCAAAATCGTAAATCCAAAATCGCGTGACTAATTAGGTTTTGTTCTGATGTCAAATATTTACAATACCCAAGACTTAATTCAAATTTTGGCAAGTGAACGCCAAGCTTGCTTAAAAGGTGAACGCTTAAAGTTAGAAATAACTGTTGCTAGTAACCCCGTTATTGACCCATTTATTAGAACCGACGGAGTACAAAGATTCACTGCTTATCAAGATTTTAAAGCCTCTATTCATGAATATCAACGCGAAAATAGAGTTTCTGGAATCATCTGGAAAGATATTACTGTTAAGGGTAAAAACCTCCATTATCCAGAAATTGATGCTGAATTAATTGCCTTAGAAAGTGATTTAGAAATTTTGCAATCTGCCAAAGATTCTATTTTAGAATTTTGGTATATGGTGACAGAAACAATGGATTTATATTTAAGTTTTAGCAATGGTAAACAACATCAACAAATTGCTAAAATAGATGTAGAGAGAATTGTCCAAAGAACAGAATGGGCAACTTTATTAAAATGGGAAAACCCAAACTTTTTAGAAATAATATTACAATTGGGTTGGGGACAACCACAAGAAGCCGCTTATAAAAGAGGTAGACCTCTTGCTGGTAGTGAATTTATTCATGCCGTTAATCCAGGATGTTATCCTATCGGTTAATAACTATTTATTTTCAGACCGCACAAATTAATCATGGTAGGCTTTGTCTATTTATTCACAGATTCTTGCGCTTCCCGCAGCAATCTTTTAGCTATTCTAAACAACTCTTGTCCCGTGTGCAAATAGCGATCATCATAACTTAAAGGAAAGTACGCTAACTCTTCTATTCCGTCCCCTAGTTGACTCATACAATAGTAAATATGCGCTGCTGTTCCTGCCAAACTAGGCGGATTTGGTAAAGAACGAAACTTAATTTGTGCGTCTCTCAAATCTTCCCGACAAGAATCTAAATAATCTTGAAATTCGTCTAATAAATCATCATCAAAAGGATCAGCAGCCAATTCCTCAATTTGTTCTGCTAAAGAATTTATAATTGTTATCAGTAACCGACTAACTGGTTTATAAACTAAACGTAACCATTCTTCAATATTCTCATCAACATCTTTTCTAGTTTTCCTAGTTGCTTTGTAATGCTGTTGAGCCGATTCTGTGCGTTTTTGGCGAGACTGATGAAATCTTTGCTGATTATGACGGAGTTTTTCATCATAATCAAGGCGACTTTTACTATCACTTAAAACTTCATAAGCCGCATTGACACGAATAATTTGCTCATTATCGGCGATTTCTTTATTACTATCGGGATGAAAAATTTTCACCAAGCGGCGATATGCTTGTTTAATCTCCGCTTGGCTGGCATAGGTACTAACTTTGAGGGTATCGTAATGGTTATAATCGGACATTAATCCAATAATTTGTTAACTAACAGTGTATAGCATAAGGCAAAAGGCAAAAGGTATTGCATTCTTCATTTTTCCTGAACTCCTGACTCCTGAATTCCTGCATTTTTAATTTTTAATTCCGCCCTGGGTTTCTAAGTCTTGAAACAAAGGTGTACTTAAATATCTCTCACCAAAACTAGGCTGAATCATGACAATTAAGCGTCCCTGATTTTCTGGACGTTGGGCGACACGAACGGCAGCAAATAGGGCAGCACCGCTAGAAATTCCCGATAGTAGTCCTTCTTCCCTGGCTAATTTGCGACTAAAAGCGATCGCATCTTCATCAGTAACGGTAATTACTTCATCAATCAATTCTACCTTTAAGACTTGGGGAATGAAACCCGCCCCAATACCCTGAATTTTATGGGGTCCTGGTTTACCTCCAGATAAAATGGCGCTATTAGCAGGTTCTACAGCGATCGCTTGAAAACTGGGTTTGCGTTTTTTCAGCACTTCTGCCACCCCAGTAATCGTTCCTCCAGTTCCCACACCAGCCACAATCATATCTACCTGGCCATCTGTATCTGACCAAATTTCCTCAGCAGTAGTTTCTCGATGGATTTTAGCATTGGCCGGATTGCGGAACTGTTGCAACATATAGGCATAGGGTGTTCTATCCACTATCTCTTGCGCCCGACGAATTGCCCCACTCATGCCCTCAATTCCGGGTGTCAATTCCAATTCTGCCCCATAAGCCCTTAACATCGCCCGCCGTTCCGCGCTCATGGTTTCTGGCATAGTTAAAATTAACTTATAACCCTTAGCTGCGGCCGCCATTGCCAAAGCAATTCCTGTATTTCCCGATGTTGGTTCTACCAAAATCGTCTTACTAGGGGTAATTAATCCCTCTTCCTCCGCCGCAGTAATCATACTTACCCCAATGCGGTCTTTTACCGATGAAGAGGGGTTCATACTTTCCAATTTTAAAAGAATTTTCGCCACACAACCGAATTCTTGGGGAATCCTGTTTAACTTGACTAGGGGTGTCCGTCCTACCAATTCTGTAATATTTTCAACAACTCGCATGATCAGTTTTTATGCCCTTAAATGTAGTACATGATATCTAACTGTTTTCGGGAATCTCGTTTTTCACAAAGATCCTGAAGGGAATAGTTTTGTAACACTGAATTTGCCGCCTGACGTGCTTCCTGCCAGATTTCTGCCACCACAGAACTATCTAGACTTGTAGGCTCAGGATTTTGGTCTTTGGTCTGCACATCCAATCCTTCTAAACATTCTAAAATATCAAAGATACTTATTTTCCTTGGTTCTCGCGCCAATAAATAGCCGCCTTTTGAACCTCGTTGACTTTTAACTATACCCCCACGGCGCAAAGTTGCTAACAGTTGTTCTAAATAGCGATCTGGTATCTTTTGTTGCGTGGCAATTTGCCGAATTTGCATTGGTTCACCGTTTTCATAATGAGTTGCCATCTCTAATAACGCCAAAATTGCGTATTCCGATTTACACGATAGTTCCACAAGCAATCACCCAATTTTGGATTTACAATTTTCTATTAGTAAGGAATCAGTAGGGGCGAACGGCCGTTAGCCCGTACAGGAGTCAAGAGTTCAGAACGAAGAAAAAAATTACCTCTTGCCTCTTACCTTCTGTCACCTGCTATAACTCTTTTCCAGTATACTCCCGTTCTTGACTGGGGTTTATCTAGCGACAAAAAAACCCCGCCTCATGGCAGGGTAAAATAAATTATGGATTGATTAACAGACTTTTAACTGTTTAGAAGCTGAAAGTAGTTCTGAGTGTACCGATAAAGGCATCATTACTATTATTAGTTTGTCCAGGAGATGTAACCCAAATAACTCCGGGAGTAATAGAGATATTATCAGAGAGACGATATTTGTAGAAGCCTTCAACTTGGAATGGTGTTTCACCACCACGACCAGCACCTAATGAATAGGGTTGAGCGCCACCAAAGATACCTAAAACGTTACCTGGCTTACCAAAATCAGGTAAAGCTACACCAAGTCCATAACTCCAAGCTTCTCTACTGCCAGTACCCACTTCACTCACAATGTCATGATAAGAAACGAAACCACTGACAGAAAGTTTATTGCTAGGTTTGAAAGCAGCAGAAATACCGTAGGAGTTACTAGAGCTAGGACCAGCAGGCACACCAGGAGGACGGCCAGGAGTTAGAGTATTAGCTTCTGCAGTTCCTACTACGGCACCACCATCAAGTCCTGAATCAAATAAGGTGCTACCTGCGCCATGATAACCATGTACATAGGTTGCAGCTAAAGCAACACGATTACCAACGTTAAAGTTTAACTGACCTAAAGCTGCATAGTTACCATCGAATAAACCTTGACCAGGGGCAGGATTATTGGCATTGGTAGCTAAGTAACCTAATGTGATAGAACTTGGCTTTAAGAAGCTATCACCTGGTTTACCAAAAGGTACATTCAACGCAATACCAGAACCACCACCAATGCGATAAATAGGATTTTCAGAGGCAAAGGTACTTAAAGCACCCTTACCACCATCGCTTTTATCAAAGAAGTAGGGGTTATTAACGGATGCGTAATCGCTATGTTGTCCGCCAGTAGCCGCAATATACACTCTTCCTGGTCCTACAGGTGCTTCATAAGTTAATTTGTCAATTTCGACGGTGTTATTACCAGTGCTACCCACTTCAAAGGTTTGTCTACCAACTCCACCAGCCGCAATAGGAGTGCCATCAGGAGCAGGAGTATTACTTCGGAACGCAAAGCCTTGAGCATTACCAGCCGCTAAACGGGTTGTTAATACATCCTGACCTGTAAAGCTGCTTTCCAAACCTAGACGAACTCTGTTTTGGAAAACTGCACGGTTAGCTTTGCCTGTTTCACTACCAAAAGCATCGGTGACAGCAAAAATAGCTTCACCTTTGAGTTTTGTGGTTGTCGAGAATTGATTAGCTTCTAATTCAGCAGTTTTTGCTTCTAAAGAATCTACACGACCGCGTAAAGTTGCTAGTTCAGCAGAAAATTCTTCTTGTAAACGCTGTAATGTTGCTAAATCCTGCTTTGTTACCATATCAGCAGTTGCTGTGGCAATCAATTCATTTACACGATCTAAACAAGCATTCAAACCAGCGGCAAATTCATAACGGCTTAAAGCACGATTACCGCGAAATGTGCCATTGGGATAACCTGCAATACAACCATATCTTTCTACTAAGGACTGTAAAGCTTGGAATGCCCAATCTGTAGGTTGCACATCGGTAAATTGAGAAACTGATGTTACCTGAGATAGAGAATTGTTGTTTTCGTTGCTGTAGCGGTTAACTTGAGCTAAAAGTTGAGCTTCTTTGCTTTCTGGTGCTACGGCTTGTGACTGTGGGGAAACTTCTGTTGTAGGGGAAGTTTCTAGCGATAATGCTTTCTTGGTGGTAGTTGGATTTGCGTTGCCTGTGGCGGGTGTAGCGATCGCTGTTGACGATACTAACAACGCTGCTCCTAAAAATACTGGGCTAACCACCAGGGATTTCCACAAGATATTAGACATTTTTCCTTTTCTCCTCACACCGTATATGAATAAATTCAAGTTAGCTGTAGCTGATTGCTTAGAAATGCGACATCTTGTTGAAACCTGTGTATTAGGCATGGCTGCCACTAATACTATTCTAGTTTTCACAAAGCTAACAACTGATTAACAAATCGTTAAGTTTCTATGCAATTAACTTATGCAAAAACTTTTAATCATATCCACCCATTATATTATATTTTTTGCTAATGATCAAGATAAGATTTTCTCATTAAGTAAATGTCAATTTTCTGGTAATATATTTTTGTTTATACATAGTAAATTTGACGCATTTACGTTAACTAGAGGCTAGTCTCATCTGGCATCTTGAGCAAATAAGCTTGGGCAATCAAAAATCTAGCTGTGTTGTGAAAAATACTAAAAATTAATAACTTTCGCTATCATCAATTAGTGATGGTCTAGCTTTTTTTGATCAACCTCTAAGCTATGAATTAGCACTGACGCATATGACAGGAAATACCAAATAGAGGGTATGACCTTCACCGATTTAAACCCAATTTTTCGATGATTTTTTAGCGAACTGTTTGCAGCATATCTTCGCTATCTCTATTGAGCATAAGTTAATCGCCAAAAGCCTGAAACGACGGATTTTGATTGATGCACATCATGGCGAATTTGCACAGTGCCTAAATCCTATAAATTAGGATGGCTTATTATTGATCAATAGTCTTACGTTGAACAAAGATAAATCCAATTAAATCGCTTCAACATTAGTGTTGAGTGTTCTGAACTCGACTTAGACGATTTTTCAAAGTTGGGTTAGTTTTTGCAGATCACTATTTTGAGTCCTTATATCCTACTCATTAGGAAAAAACTTGTTCAGGAAACTCTTAATAAAAACTATCCGCCCTGATTTAGATTAGATAATCTAATTCAGGGCGGTCTAGCGGGTCTTCAGATTGCAACCAGACTGCCGGAAGGAACTCCGATGTTCAGCCTAGCTAATTGAGCTAACTTAGTATCTCAAGAGAACTAAGGCCAACTTTTAGAGAACAGCCCCGGCGCACAGCCGGCTAACTGCAACCTGATGACCCATGGTTTTACTACTTTCTATCATGGGCATCACCTCCTTATTGCCTAAACGGTCTTCGTTTCAAAAAGGGGAGAGTAAAATACTCTGGGCTTATAACCTTGAAATACTATAGCACAGAAATTTTAAAAAGGAGTTCAGTAGTTTAGAATGTTAAATAAGTAATTATACATACATACCTTCGTATGTTTACTTATTATTCTGTAACTTCTGAACCCCTTTACGCCTTCTTAGAGAGCGTTACCGCGAGGTAGCACTTCTTCAGGGAATACAAATTGTTCGTGGGGTTGGTCTTGAGGAGCCATCCAAGCGCGGATACCCTCGTTCAACAAAATGTTTTTGGTATAGAAAGTTTCAAACTCTGGATCTTCTGCTGCCCGTAATTCTTGGGAAACGAAGTCATAAGCCCGGAGGTTTAATGCTAAACCAACGATACCGACGGCACTCATCC
>OGVQ01000129.1_pt1 | contig 14367 bp, 13 predicted proteins | sample 1575801 | NCBI WGS metagenome assembly OGVQ01 (sample SAMN07581550, study PRJEB24739) | freshwater metagenome | place: Singapore | collected 2015-04 | reverse complement strand
GCTTTAAATATTTATCCAGAAGCAGGTAAAAATATTCGCATTCAAACAGAAATCAAAGCGAGATCAGTAGGATTAATTGATTAAATAAAGCAAGAAATCAGGTGAGGTGATAAGATCCCCGACTTCTAAGATAGATTTATCCTTTCCGAATACAATCAATCAAGAAGTCGGGGATCTGAGTAGAAACAAGTGTTATATAATTACTTACCAATAAACTATATCACTAAGTAATTATATAGCAACTTTTCCTATCTTACATCAGTCAGAATATAAAAATTACCCACATATCTATTTATGTCTGTTGACGCAAAAGGTATTCCCGGTTTACCAGATTTAACCCATCCCCAAGAATTAGTACAATTTGGGACTCAATTACTGCAAGGTTCATTACTATTAGTCTTTTTAATTTTAGCTGTGGGTGTGGCAATTGCCCTCATTAGTTTTTCCTTGCGAAAATATCCCACAGAACAGGCGGTTTTTTTTGGTAATTGGTCTATTCGTTACTCTCAATTATTACAAGGATTACAACATTTAGCCTTAATTTTAATTTTAGTAGTGACTGGCTTTTTTCTATGTTCAACATTAAGTAATCGTTACCATTACTGGGAACAGGCCAAAGTTACCCAAGTTGCTGCTAGTGTCGCCGGTGATAAACTAGAACAAATTGCGCCCCAAGTTCGCTACATTACCGAACAACCCTATATTTATTCTACCCAAGTTAATGGCAAAATAGTTAAAGTCAATGATAAACAAAAAATCACTAATTATTTAACTTTAGCCGGTTCACAAATTCAAGTCAAAATCAATCAAAGTGTAGATGTCCAAAATCGTAGTTCAATTTATCAAACAGAATACACCGCAGATTATAAAGTTATTAACCAATTAAATGATATTAATAACTTTTTCTTTGATGTACCACCACCCAATGGTTATTCCCTCCTAGCTAGTTACAAAGTAGAAAGAGATGGAACAATTTTAAAACAAACCAATCCCGATAATTATAGTTTTCCCTTCACTCTCCCACCAGGACAAACAACCACTTTTAAAGTTACCTATCAAGCACAAGGTGGCCCCCGTTGGGTTTATAGTGCTACCAATCAATTACTTTCTAATTTCCGTCTGGTCGCTATTGCTAATTTTAATAATGCCGATTTTGCCAGTGGGATTATACCTAATAATATCAAAGTTGATGATCAAAGTACCCAATTTACTTGGATATTTGCCGATAATGTTTCTGTTAAAAATCCCTTTGGTGTCTTTACCAGCACTAAACCAATTGGCAAAACTGGCATTATTCCCCGATTATTATTGTTAGCACCAGCTTTATTTTTGTGGTGGATATTACTGCTGTACTTATCTCTACCAATCACATTAAAAAATGTGGCTATTGTCGGCGGAATTTTCTTTGCCTGTTTATTAACTTTAACCTATATGACACGGGTAATAAATGCCGAATTAGCTTGGCTAATAATTTCCTTAGTTTTACTAATTTTAATCTATCCTTTAGGTACAAATCGCCGTCTTTCTCTAGCCGCAATTATTTGTACTCTTGTTGGTGTCGTCTTACCCGTATTTGGGTTTTTAATTCCCTTTACTGGTTTAACTTTGAGTCTTGCAGGTTTATTATCTGCGGTCTGGTTAGCTGTAATGCATTGGTATGGGTGGTACAATTTTGCTGATGAAAAATAAAAACAGTTTGAAATGATTTGCTACGGTGGGCAAACCCCACCCTACTCTTATTGACAAGATGCAAAATGTAAATATGCAAATAAACATAACATAATTTTAGTATTTTTTAATCTTTACCAATACCGTATTATAATTGATAATGTTCATCCAAGATAGATAATAATCATAGCTAATAGCTAATTAAATTTTTTTGAAATTAACAAATCAAAATATTTGGTTAGTATAAAACAGGTTTTACTATTTATTGAGACATCTTGCATAAATTTTTGTCTAGTTTTCTCTTCCCTAGATGTCAGCCGTAACCTCAAAGGATAAGTAAAAACACATAAAATCAAGCAAAAATTCTCACTTTATCAAAAACAGGACTTACGCAAAATACCAGAAGAGTAGGGGTAATTCATGAATTACTCCTACAAAAAGATTCAGTTTTTGATTACTTCGTGTGTAAGTCCTAAAGAAGTCTATTAGTTTAAGCCCCTCCCTAACAATTTTATTTTCAATATTTAATTCCTTACGTTCCCATGCTAACTCACCACCGCAAACCCATATGTTTATCAATGATTTCCACTGACTTACCAGTTTGGTCAGTAGTAGAAACCGCCGCCACCTTGTATCAAAAGGATACAGATAAATTTCATGTAGTATTAACTGCACCACCCCTCATTAGCTGTGAATTCGGAACTTATTTACATCCCGAAGATAGTATTTCCCCTCCACAAAAGAATTTTGTAACTCCTAGTAGTCCCAGAGTTTTATGGTTAGAAATTTCCCCTTATCGGGTGAGTATGACCATGCAAGGTAATGCCCAGGTGAGTTATCGTCATTTTTGGGAAAAAGGAGTTTATGGCCTGAGTCGTTTTTGGTTGCCTCATGAATCTTTAGAACCACAACAACCGATTCGTTTACGTAATTTTACCAAAAGTTTTACTATTAGTGGTCATCCTCTACCAGAACATTTACGCCTAGAATATGAACTTTGGTCAGCAACATTACAATTAGGGCGTTATATTCTCAACTTAGAAATTCAACATTAAAAAGGGAGGAATTCATCTGAGGCAATAAGATCCCCGACTTCTGTGATCAATTTATAATTTATGGACACGATAAATAAAAGAAGTCGGGGATCTGAGTATTTCACCTCCTGCTTTCTGCTGTACCAATTACCCATTACTTAATAATTAGGTTCGTTTCCTGGTTTCCATTTAATATTGCAACCAATACTCGGCTTTTGTTCACTTGTCACAGGTTGATTATTTAAAACTGCGGTAATAGCTGCCCTTAAATCTTTGCCTGTGACGGGTTGTTCATTGCTGGGACGACTATCATCTAATTGACCACGATAAACGAGTTTTCTGTCGCTATCAAATAAAAAGAAATCAGGTGTACAAGCGGCGGTATAGGCTTTTGCCGTTTCTTGGGTTTCATCGTAACAAAAAGGAAAATCAAACCCCATTTCTATACACATTTCCTTTAATGATTCTGGGTCATCATTGCGGTAATTTTTAGCATCATTGGCACTAATGGCAATAATTCCTAAATTGCTATTGCTATAATCTTGGTCTAATCTGGTTAATTCCTGTTGAATATGTTTGACAAATGGACAATGACGACAAATAAACATCACAAGTAAGGCTTTTTTATCGGCAAAATTATCCAGAGAAATTATTTTTCCAGTTACTACTTCTGGTAGATGAAAATTTGGGGCTTTAGTGCCTAAAGGCAACATTGTAGAAGCTGTTAAAACCATAATTTATTTGATGCTTTGATCAGGATTTTTACTAAAAATATCATAATCTATCTTGAGTTCAGATCCCCGACTTCTGTGATCAATTTATATTATGGACACGATCAATAAAAGAAGTCGGGGATCTTATTAAGCTAATGTGCAGCTAAACTGTATAATTAAAAAACCTGAAGTTACAGTAGCACAAGCATTTTGCTTGTATTAATTATTCAAGTTAAAGGCACAATAGCTTACCTCACCTTCTTACATTTATGATGAAAGTATCGGCAGAAGAAACACATATATAGTATAATTATCCATCGCTGATTAAAAAGATTTTCATAATGATCACCTGGTGTTCCTTGTTAATGAAACAGTGGGGTAGGATGGCAAAGTACCTATCCTTATTCTGTTTATGTCTATTATTGGTTATTAGTTGTACTCCTAGACAACAAGCAAATACACCCTCCACAGGTGCTGTAAATACTATTGCGGGTGATAGTCGGATTACTATCGGAACAACGGAAAAGCCAAGAACTCTTGATCCTGCTGATGCGTATGAATTGGGATCCTTGAGTTTAGTGTTTAATATGAGCGATCGCCTGTACACTTACGAACCTGGCAGTACAGAAATCAAACCACAATTGGCCACAGAATTACCAAAAGTCAGTACAGATGGTTTAACCTATACTATTCCCATTCGTAAAGGCGTCGTCTTTCATGATGATACTCCTTTCAATGCCAAAGCAATGGAGTTTAGTATTCAACGCTTTATTGAAAACAAAGGTAAACCCTCCTTCTTACTTTCCGATACCGTAGCTTCAGTTAAAGCAACGGGAGAATATGAATTAACAATTAAACTGAAAAAACCCTTCGCAGCTTTTCCTTCTTTATTAGCATTTTCCGGAGTTTGTGCAGTTTCACCCAAAGCTTATCAAATTGGGGCAGGTAAATTTGTTGCTAATAGTTTTGTTGGTACAGGCCCTTACAAATTAGCCAAGTATGGAACAGATTCTTTAAGATTTGATATCTTTGATAAATATTGGGGAGAAAAACCCACAAATAAAGGCGTAAATGTGCAAATTCAAACCAGTCCGGTGAATTTGTTTAATGCTTTTAAAACTGGGGCGATAGATGTAGCTTATCTATCCTTACAACCGGATCAAATTCAAAGTTTAGAAGCAAGTGCTAAAAAAGGAGATTGGCAAGCTATTTCTGCCCAAGGTAGTGTAATTAGTTTGATGGCTTTAAATCGCAATCAAAAACCTTTAGATAAAGTCGAGGTGAGACAAGCGATCGCATCATTAATTGATCGTCAATTACTAAATAATCGGGTATTATTATCACAGGCTGATCCTCTTTACAGCATAATTCCCACAACCTTCAATGTTTCCTTACCATTATTTAAAGAGAAATATGGTGATGGCAAATTTGAAGAAGCCAAAAAATCCTTAGTTGCCGCTGGTTTTTCTCAAGCAAATCCTGCTAAAGTGCAAATTTGGTATCCTGCCAGTTCCATGACTCGTAGTTTAGTCGCACAAACCCTAAAATCTCTAGCTGATACTAAAATGGATGGACTTCTACAAATAGAAGTTAAAACCGTAGAAGGTGCAACTTTCTATAAAGAAATTTCTAAAGGTTTATATCCCAGTGCCTTACTAAATTGGTATCCAGACTTTTTAGATCCAGATAACTACGTTCAGCCATTTTTAGCCTGTGAAAAAGGTTCAGATGCCACAGGTTGTCAAACCGGCGGTAGTCAAACCCAAGGCTCATTTTACCATAGTGAAACTATGAATAAACTCATAGATCAACAACGTAAAGAACAAAATCCCGAAGCCCGGAAAAAGATATTTGCCGACATTCAAAACCAAGTTTTAACCGATGTTCCCTATATACCTTTATGGCAAAACAAAGATTTTATCTTTGCTCAAAAAGGCGTAACCAATGTTAATCTTGATCCTACCCAAAACCTGATTTATAAAACAATTAAAAAGTAGGTGATCTCTCGTTCCCAAACTCCGGCTGGGAATGAGATATAGAGGCTCTGCCTCTTGTTAATTAGATGAGGCAGAGCCTCAAAACCACATTCCTTGTCAAAGACAAGGAACGAGGAAAACTCCTGAACTCCTATAAAATATGTCCCGTTCTAAAGCTTTACAGTATTACATTGTTTCCCGGTTGCTATTTGCACCACTGCAACTATTAACTATTATTACCATTGTTTTTCTTTTACTTAGAGCCACACCAGGAGATCCCGCCGATGCAATTCTGGGAGGACGTGCGCCAGAAAGTGCCAAAGAAGAATTAAGAAAACAGCTTGGTTTAGACTTACCAATTTGGTTACAATATCTCAATTATTTAGGTAATTTACTTCGTTTTGATTTAGGAACTTCCCTAACCAGTCGCGGTCAAAATGTCGGCGAAATCATTAGTCAATATTTTCCAGCTACAGTAGAATTAGCCTTTGCTAGTATGGCTGTAGCCATAATTTGCGGCGTTTTAGTTGGTACTATTTCCGCTTCCCGTCCCGGAACTGGTTTTGATATTGGTGGGCGTTTATTTGGGATTATTACCTATGCACTGCCCATGTTTTGGGCGGGAATGTTATTACAATTACTTTTCTCAGTCCAATTAGGTTGGTTTCCTAATTCTAATCGTTTTCCTCCTAATCTTCCCGCACCAACAACTATCACCGGTTTATATACAATTGATAGTTTATTAACTGGTAATTTGAGTCAGTTTTTTACAGCTTTACATCATTTAGCCCTACCAAGTTTAACCTTGGGAATTTTACTCAGTGGCATTTTTGAACGCATTGTCAGAGTTAATTTAAAACAAACCTTAAAATCTGATTATGTAGAAGCCGCTAGGGCGCGAGGAATCCCGGAAAATAAAATTTTAGTATCCCACGCCTTAAAGAATGCCTTAATTCCTGTAATTACCGTTTTAGGATTAACATTTGCTTCCCTATTGGGTGGGGCAATTTTAACAGAAGTAACCTTTTCCTGGCCTGGTTTAGCCAATCGTTTATATCAAGCTATTTCTGATCGGGATTATCCCACAGTGCAGGGGGTTTTAGTCTTTTTTGGGGCGATCGTTGTCACCGCCAGTATTTTGATTGATATTCTCAACGCCTATGTTGATCCGAGAATTAGGTATTAAGGTGTTGTAGATTTAACTTCTTTAAATTATAAATTGTCAGCATCAGATATTGGGTAGGTTGGGTTGCGCTATTGCTTAACCCAACCTACACAAACTATTATTGATGATCTTGTTGATTTAACCAAGTTATTAAATCAGCAACTTCAGAAATATTAAACAACGCTGCACCTAAATTTTCTAGCTGTTCAACAGGTAGGATTTTCACTCTTTCAAGTATTTCAGAATCAATTTCTCCAAATCTTTGATTTAGTAACATTAGACAAAATTTAACTTCTCCTTTTTGTTCTCCTTTTTGTTCTCCTTTTTGTTCTCCCTTTTGGAAAATATCCTGATAAATTACTGATTCTTGCATAATATCCTCACTCAATAATTGACGAATAAAATCTTTCTCAAACCGCAAACCGGCTAAAATCTCTGTGTAAGCTGCAATATCCTGTTTAGTCTCCCTATCTGCAATTTTAGCAAGATTATTGGCAATCTGGGATAATAAACCTTGGGGTGAATTTGTCCGGGTTAATGGTGCTAATGGTAATAATGGCAGATTATTTAAAAATAATTCTGGTTCTTCTTCCCACATTCTGATGACACGGTAACGGTGTCTGGTTGTTTCGTTAACATATTCTTCAGTAAAAACAATTGGATCATCTGTTTCTTGTAAGAAAATCACGACTTGAGTAACGGGAACTTGATATGTACGGATTAATCTCACTGAATAGTCTAACTCTCTAAAAGGAATAGGAGGTTTAGATTTTGGGTTGGTTGGAAATTCAATATGTAAAATCCGGTTTTCTGTTTGTAAGAAGGTGACAAAATCAGCGCGAATTGGTTCTATACTCAATTCGGTTTTTAAGACTTTGATGGTTTTTGGTTCTTGGGGAAGTAACCATTTAGCAAAATCAAAGGGATATTTTTCTGCTAGTAGTTTACAAACGTTGTTAAAACTCATAGGGTTATAAAGTTAAATTGTCAAATTGTCTGAATCAGGTGGTTATCGAGCGAAGTCGAGATAATATCCAGAATTTGAGGATTTACAGGATGTTTGTTTGAGTTGTGTTTTTAGGGTTTGAGGATTCTATACTTTTCGGTTAGACTCAAAAAACTGCAATGTGATCTAGATTAGTGTTTTTGCTGCTTGATAGGGAATAATAGAATAAATACTTTTTGTCAGATAAAGGTGAGTTTTGACAAATGGACTGGACAACTATACTCAAAGCACAGCAGACTGATTTTATTCAAAGACTGAAATCTGGTGACTTACTCCATTGTGAGAAGGAAGGCCAGCATAGTGAGTTGACAGTTATCTCTGGAGAGAGGTTAAAGCAATTACGGGATTTTTGCTGGGAGATGGCTAATAAATTTAAGCAACAATACGACGTTAAGAACATCTTCTTCAATAATATGAAGGGAAAACTGGGTGAGGAAGTTGTTAAAATCCGTTTAGGTGATTTTGTAACTGAAGTTGATTATAAAAAACTCAATTTATTTTTAATTCAAACAATAAATCATTAGAAGTAAATGATGTTGATCTAAAATCAGCAGTAGGTATGAATTATACCCGTCTTCGTGACTTACTCGCAGCAGGGAAATGGAAAGAAGCAGATAAGGAAACAGCAAGGGTAATTTTAGCAATTGCGAAACGGGAAGATGAAGGTCGGTTAGATGTTCAACATATTGATAATTTTCCTTGTGAAGACCTCCGCACTATTGACCAGTTGTGGGTACAATACAGCAATGGTAAATTTGGTTTTTCAGTTCAGACACGCATTTATCAAGGTTTAGGTGGAACGAGAGAATATAAAAGTGCAATCTGGCAGAAATTCGGGGACAAGGTAGGATGGAGAAAAGGGCAAATATGGTTATCTTACCGCAATATTACTTTTGATAAGGCATCACCAGAAGGAAACCTCCCAAATTGTTGGGGGAGGGAGGTGCAAGGATGGGGGAGGTTGTGGTTGTTGTTGGTGGGTTGTTTCTTCTCTCGTGTCGAGACTTGTAAACTTTTTTCAGTACAGGAAAGACAACCACAAATTATACCCACACCACAACCTGTAAACCAAGAGGTACAATTACAATCATCTGTAGGAATGGATTATACAAGACTACATGACTTACTTAAAGCTGGAAAATTGAAGGAAGCGGATAAAGAAACAGCGCGGGTAATGTTAGTTGTTGCGAAACGGGAAAAAGAACGTAAGTTAACAGTAAAAGATATTGATGAATTTCTCTGTGAAGACCTGCATATCATTGACCAACTGTGGATAAAATACAGCAATGGTAAGTTTGGTTTTTCTGTGCAGACACGGATTTGTCAGAGTTTAGGTAAAACGAGAGAATATAAGAGAGAAATCTGGAATAAGTTCGGATACAAGGTAGGATGGAGAGGAGGAGGCGAATGGTTGCATTACAATGATATTACTTTTAACAAGAATGCACCAGAAGGGCATCTGCCGACACCTCCTGTCGGGTGGATATATTATATTTGTACAAGTTCTTACGTAGATGATTTTGGAGATAGAAAATATTACGTAGATGAACCTGGGGATGAAGAAGGATGGTGGGTGCTGCGAGGGTGTGGGGTTGATTTTTGGTATCTATTCTCTCGCGTCGAGACTTGTAAACTGTAACATCTAAAGCTTTCAGAAAATTATTAAGTCAGAATCAGGATATCCAGGATTAAAGGATTTACAGGATTTTATTTTCTGATGAAAGCTCCCCCAATTCTGAGATAATTAATTAGAGGAACGAGAAAAATACTCCCTTCCCACACAAAGACAACTGATATTTTTTCTCTGTGTCCTCTGTGTCCTCTGTGGTTCGTTTAAAAAAAATTAGTAATCTAACAGTAATATCAAGAATAATTGAACGCAGATAAACGCAGATAAAGATGGACAATCAAAAATCAAAACATGATACTTTCAAACAACATCCTGAACATCCTGAAATCCTGGACATCCTGATTCAGACAAATTAAATATCAGGTTTTACCCCCAGCTTTCTTAACTGTTCTATCAATCTTTCCTTTTGTCTTCTTTCCCGTTCTGTCAGAGTCAACATCCAAGGAAATTGATTTTTATTCTTGACGAGGATCTGATAGTGGTGGAGGCCAACCCGCTTCTACCCAAAAACGCCGAGCAACTTGAATAGAAGGCTCATCACGTCTTTCATCATTGAAGTCAAAGCGATCGCTAGTAGCTCTTCCTGTAGGCGTTGTACCTACAATTTTTATACCATCTTTTGTCCATATAAAATGCTCTGACCATTCTTGCTGACGAGGGTTAAATAAAGCAACTTGTTTTTGAGTTTTAGGATCAGTAGGCTGAACCATTAATTGAGTAGCCATTGTGTATTCACAGTGTCTTTACTTGTATTATCTCATAAAAAATTCTTTAAATCCTGAAAATTCTAATGCTGACAATTATTAAAAAAAGTAAACGCACCTTGCTAAAAAAGCCAAAGTGCGATACCAGTTTACTCCGCTAACACGGACTTTGTTTGTGTAACGATTTCTAATCACCCAAATTAGATATTAAACATCAATCTCACTCAACTCACGAGTGATATGATCAAAAGGCTCATCAACAAAAGCAGTATCAGCAATACCAGCAGCCGCTACCTGTTCCTTAACAATACCCTTCATAATTTGGACACCTTGCACAGTTGAACCAATGGGTACACCTAAAGAATTGTAAGTTTCCCGCAGTCCTTGTAATACACGCTCATCAAGCACATTCATATTACCCGCAACTAACGCATAGGTAGCATAGCGCAAGTAATAATCCATATCCCGTAAACAAGCAGCAAAGCGCCGAGTTGTATAAGCATTACCACCAGGACGAATTAATTCTGGTAGTTCTTCAAATAACTTTGCACCAGCTTGTTTAACAATTGCAGCAGCATTGGAATTAATTGCTGCGGCCGCTTGGACTCTAGCAGTACCGCTATCAAAATAAGATTTGAGGCTATCAATAGCATTCCGGTCAAAATAACGTCCGGTTACGTCATAATTCTTAATTAAAGTTGCAACTGCATCACGCATTCTTGTTTCTCCTAATCATTTAGCTATTTATGGTTTGATCTTAATTTGGTTGCTACTAAAGCACCCACAAAATTCCGTGCCAACTCACATAAAATAGTTACCGGCACAAAACTATCTATCTGCTATTTAAGGATTTTATGCCAAAGTTGACCCCTGAGCATGAATTTTCTGGTTTGAGACAGATTAAGAAAGAAAGGTTAACATAACCTGTAATCCAGGCAATCTGTGACAAACATGACAAAATTATGTCAAGTTAACTATTTAGGATATTCCAGGTAGTGTGTGACAACTTGGGTTAGGATAACGGCTTGAGGTTGAGCAGACTTTAGGTTTATACTGGATAATTGGCTACATCAGGAGTAAAGTAAAAATGACAACCGCAAAAGAAATCTTGAAGAAGATTCAAGACGAGAAAATTCAGATGATTGATCTGAAATTCATTGATACATTGGGAACTTGGCAACATTTGACCATGTACCAAGACCAGATTGATGAAAGTTCATTCACTGATGGCGTGCCTTTCGATGGTTCTAGTATTCGGGGTTGGAAAGGTATCGAAGAATCTGACATGACAATGGTACTCGATCCCAATACCGCTTGGATTGACCCATTCATGAAAGAGCCAACTCTAAGTATTATTTGTAGTATTAAAGAACCCCGCACAGGCCAATGGTATAACCGTTGTCCCCGCGTTATTGCCCAAAAAGCCATAGATTATCTAGCTTCCACCGGACTTGGTGACACCGCTTTCTTTGGTCCTGAAGCTGAATTTTTCGTATTTGATGATGTTCGTTACGACCAAACCACCAACTCCGGTTACTACTACGTAGATTCCGTAGAAGGTCGTTGGAATACTGGTAGAGAAGAAGGTCCCAACCTGGGTTACAAAACCCGCGTTAAAGAAGGTTACTTCCCAGTTCCACCAACGGATAGCTTTCAAGATATGCGGACTGAAATGCTGCTAATCATGAAAGATTGTGGCGTACCCATCGAAAAACAACACCATGAAGTTGCTACCGGTGGTCAGTGCGAACTTGGCTTTAGATTTGGTAAATTAATCGAAGCTGCTGACTGGTTGATGACTTACAAATATGTCATCAAAAACGTTGCTAGAAAATATGGCAAAACCGTCACCTTTATGCCAAAACCCATTTTTGGCGATAACGGTTCTGGTATGCACTGTCACCAATCCATTTGGAAAAATGGTCAGCCTCTATTTGCCGGTGACAAGTACGCTGGCATGAGTGAAATGGGACTTTACTACATTGGTGGTATTCTCAAACACGCTCCAGCATTGTTGGCAATCACCAACCCCACCACCAACTCTTACAAACGCCTCGTACCTGGTTATGAAGCACCTGTAAACTTGGCTTACTCCCAAGGTAATCGCTCTGCTTCTGTGCGGATTCCTCTTTCTGGAGACAACCCCAAAGCCAAGCGTCTAGAATTCCGTTGTCCAGACGCTACTTCTAACCCTTACTTAGCTTTTGCTGCTATGCTTTGCGCTGGTATTGATGGTATCAAAAACAAAATTCATCCTGGTGAACCCTTAGATAAAAATATCTATGAACTCTCTCCAGAAGAATTGTCTAAGATTCCTTCTACTCCTGGTTCTTTAGAATTAGCTTTGGAAGCCTTGGAAAATGATCACGCATTCTTAACTGAAAGTGGTGTTTTCTCTGAAGACTTTATCCAAAATTGGATTGACTACAAAGTTGCTAACGAAGTTAAGCAAATGCAGTTGCGTCCACATCCTTACGAATTCTTCTTATATTACGATTGCTAATTGCAATAGACATCTGATGGTAAAAATTGTAGAGACGTTCTATGGAACGCCTCTACAATTGGATAAGGCATATCTAATTTTCAATAGATGTCTAAGAAGTAATAGAAGTAGTAAGTTTTTTAGCCACCCTCTGGGGTGGCTTTCTTTTTCACTTAACTCATAGTCGCTTGGCTACGTCCATAAAGCGTTTGAGTGGCGGCATCCATCTTACCTTGAATGGGATTCCAGTAGTGAGATATTTCTTCATGCAAACCAAGTTCTTGTGCAGCTCGCATCAACATGGATTGTTGACGGTTCTTAGCTTGTTGATGTTGGCGCACCATCAATTGACGAGCTTTTTCTTGAATAGACATGACACTACCCTCCTGTATTTATTTACTAAGAAATATTTTCCTACTTCCTGTAATTTGATGTTAACACAAAAATCTGTAGTTTAAACTACAAAATTTTAAATGAATAGGATTAATATGATTACATTTCTTCTATGCTGCTTGCATTTCAGATCAATGCACAAAAATCTGTAGCTTAAACTACAAAATCAAGAAATGATATAAAACTTAATAAATTCTTTCCCCCTCTCCCCTGCTCCATTACGGATAAATTAAAATTTTGTAAGTTTCTGCCGTGGGGGCGATCGCTTGGTCTACGGCTTGTGATAAATCTTGTAAAGGATAGCGATCGCTAATTAAGGCTTTCACATCAATGCGGCGATTAAATATAATGTCCGCAGATAAGCTTTGTAAACGGTAGGATGAGCTATAACTGCCCATGAGGTCTATTTCCCGACGGTAGAGAATATTGGGGTTAATGGGAATTGTCAACTCGTCTGGGAACTCTGCAAAGAAGAGGATTTTTCCACCTTTGCGGGTACAGTCTAAAGCTTGGAAAAATGCCTTATCACTGGGAACAGCTAACAAGGTGACATCTACACCCATTCCCCCAGTTAAAGCTTGAATTTTAGTAGGTAACTCAGGATCGCGAGCATCAAAAGCTGCTTCTGCTCCTACTTCTAGAGCTTTGTCAATTCTAGATGGTAAAAGGTCAGTAGCGATCGCTTTCGCCCCAAAAGACTTCACCAACATCATAAACATTAACCCAATTGGACCTGCACCAGTTACTAATACAGTTTGTCCCGGTGCAATTTGGGCTTTTTTTACTGCCTTTAAACAGCAATTAGTGGGTTCAACAAAACTCGCCTCTTCAAAACTGATATCATCAGGGATAGGAATTAAACCCCCATTTTGGACAATGTGGCCTGGAACTTTCACATACTCCGCAAAACCGCCACCACTGGCGTTAAAACCTGCGGTAGTGGAGATATTTTTATAAACATCACACATCGAGAAATTATCATTCAAGCAGTAAGCGCAACGCATACATGGGATATGGTGCATCACCGCTACCCGTTGTCCTACTTGCCATCCTTGCACCTGTGAACCAACAGCAGCAATAGTTCCCGCCGTTTCATGACCAAATATCCGTGGCGGTTCATACAAAGGATAACGAATCTTTTTAATATCTGACTGACACAAACCTACAACCCGCACCTGTACCAAAACTTCATCTGCTTCTAGGGTGGGAACTGGTACTTCTTCGTAGGATAGGCGATTTACGCCTCTAAATACTTGTGCTTTCACGTTGGTTTCTCATTATTCAACGTTACTAGATTTAACATTTTGTGGTTGAGGTTAGGTTATAAAGTTGTGGATTTCTATATTTTCATCTAAACCTCCAGGAGACCCCCACCAAAACTGTACTCAGTTTGGTGATGGGAGGAATGGAGGGTTAATTGTGAAACGTCCCTGGAGTAATTTTGTGCGCCAGCACAAACAAAGAAAGGGACAGTTGAGCAATTAACAAATCTTTGATTTTCCATATTCGTAACCGTCTTTTTTGTGAATTGATTTACAGTATTTGTAAGAGATACCTTGAATCAGTCCAGATATTGTTGAGATATTGAAACTACCA
>OGVQ01000128.1_pt1 | contig 15265 bp, 9 predicted proteins | sample 1575801 | NCBI WGS metagenome assembly OGVQ01 (sample SAMN07581550, study PRJEB24739) | freshwater metagenome | place: Singapore | collected 2015-04 | reverse complement strand
ATTGCTCCTCCAACGTCATAGCTTTTTTGCTGGTCGAGGATTTTTTGTTTAGCAGCTACTTCATCTAAATATTGATTAATAATTTGCTGGTAATCTTGCTCGGTAATGACTTTGCGCTCTAAAGCCAAATAATAAGTACAATAGTTAACACAACTTCCTTTTGTGTAATATAATATGCTACAATAGTAAGCATCACAAAAAAGTTGTGTATTATTGCCTGTTTCAGCAGAAAATGATTTGACTATGGATTTTGACTATTTCCGAACTAACGACAGCAATAACAACAATAAAAACTGTCAAAACTTGTTGTCTAACGGCTGGCGGCCATTTCACAGAGATTTTGATTGGGAATATTTTGGTAAAATTTTATTCCATGATACCCAGGAACTCACCCAAAAAAGTATTAATCTAGCTAGTTATTACGCTGATGCTTTAGCTCGAAAAGAGTATGCTTGGTGGGCAAATATTTTAAACCTAGCCTCAGATTATACCCGTGGTGAATTCCAAAAATTTTGGAATTATATTACACCAGATATGCTGACCCCCGAACATCGGCATAAAGACTATTTGAGTACAGAAACACCTCTTGTTCAATTTGTCAGCCGCAATAGTATTCCTATTGATTACGTGCTGAATCTGCTGCAAGAAATTACCGTTTTAAGAGTTTTAAAAAAATTAGAACGTCCTGATATTATCACTCAATATTACTCAGAAAGAGACTTTTATTTCCCAGTAGAAAAATTTGTGAATTGGGAAAGATTAGACGTAATTAATACAGTTTATGCTTACTGGTCAGAACATGATATTTGGTTACAAATTGAAGCCTATGAAAGAGGCAGAAGAAATTATACGTTAATGGCCAAAAACATGAAGCCATTAATTAATAAAGCCACCTATGATTTAGCAGTCATGTTGAGTGGATATCAAAGTCGTGTGGGCAAAGTTCATAGTCAGTATCCATTGCGGACATTTCCCCAAGAAATTCAAGATTTTACTGACATAGTGCAACAAACTATTTTAGATCAAAATCAGTTAGCAGTCGTAGTACATGGGGCACCAGGAACAGGGAAAACAGCATGGACGCAAAGTGTTGCTAAAGAAATTCTTGTTCCTTTAGGATATGTCATTTTCATTTTAGATCATGATGCTATTACCAACTTTGTCCCGCCAACATATTTAGAAAAGATTTGTATTATCATCAATGAAGCTGATAATTTAGCTCAAGATCGGGCTTCAGAAGTAGCACAATATAACAACAAAACTGAGCATATTTTAGCCCTATTAGACGGCACATTATACCAAAGCGTAATTGATGAATCGGGGATTCAAATTCAACAAAAGTTAGTAGTATTAATGACCTGTAATACAACGGAAAGACTAGATCCTGCCATGTTACGTAAAGGCAGAGTAGACTTAATGTGTGAGTTTACCAAAAAATTTGTTTAAATAGAATGTTTAGAGGATATCTGAGAAGTGTCATATTTAATCGAGATCCCGCCTTACCCCCCTTACTAAGGGAATAAATCCATCAAAGTCCTCCTTTATAAGGGGGATTTAGGGGGATCTACAAGTGTTGGATACCACAGAAAAAAGTTTTCAGACATCCTCTTAGGGTGCATCTCTTGACGCATCATCAAACGTAAGAATTCAGGAGTCACCGAGTCAGAATATTTGTTAGCGGGAATCCTCGCAAGTTTTTTCATCAATTCTCTATAATGACTCCAAAACTCTTATTCTGAATTCTGTATTCTCTTTTGTAGGTTGGTTAGAACAAAGTGAAACCCAACATTAGCGATAGGATAGCAAGGGGTGTTGGGTTTCCTTCCTCAACCCAACCTACAATACTAATACTTGATAACATCAAACAGAAAATGAATAAACAAGAAACAGTAGATAAACAACCAGTCACCCGGCTATTTTCTCACATTAAATTTGAGGATAATAAATGTCAACATCAACCAGGTAGTGTATTAGGAAATACGGCTTTAATTGTGGGAACTACCATTGGTGCAGGAATTCTCGGACTACCTGCGGTAACTTTACCATCGGGAATTATCCCTTCTACAACTTTGTTAATTGGTGTCTGGTTGTATACTTTAATTTCTGGTTTATTAATTGCAGAATTGACTGTTAATCTCATGAGATTGGAAGGAATTTCTCATATAGGTTTATTAGCAATCATCGAAAAGATTTTAGGTAAAATAGGTGCGAGAATCGCCGGCATTGCATATATATTTATGCACTATGCCCTATTAGTAGCATATATGACCCAAGGAGGAGAAATCTTAACCACAGTGATTTATAAAGTGGGAAATTTAGAAAATATTTTTCCTCATTGGATGGGAACACTCAGTTTCTTTCTACTCTTTGGAAGTTTGATGTATTGGGGTAAAGATAAATTAGTAGAAAAAATCAACGAAATATTTATTTTAATTTTGTTATTTGCTTTTGTGGGTTTATTAGTATTAGGAGGAATGCAATTTCAAACTTCTCAATTTTTAGTACAAAATTGGCAAGCTATCGGCGGTTCTGTTGCTGTGATGTATGTAGCAATGTTCTTTCATAGTATTATTCCCTTAGTGGTAACTGAATTAGAAGGAGATGTTCCCAAAATTAGACAATCTTTGATTATTGGGTCTTTAATTCCTCTTTTGATGTTTCTAGCTTGGAATACGATGATTTTAGGTTCTGTAACTCCAGATATTTTACAACATCAATTAAGTAATGGCGAAGTATTTGATCCCTTGCAAATTTTACGCAATGGACGATCTGGAGAATGGTTTGCTATGTTGTTATATATATTTTCTGAGTTTGCTATTGTGACATCATTTATTGGTGTTACCTATGGTTTAGCAGACTTTTTTAAAGATATTTCTATGATTACTAAAAATGAAATTTCCCGTTTACCTCTCTATTCGTTAGTATTGCTACCTCCTCTAAGTTTAGGAACATTTAATCCTACTATCTTTTTCCATGCTTTAGAATATACAGGCGCATTTAGTGTTTCCATATTAGGGGGAATTATGCCAGCATTAATGAGTTGGAAACAAAGTCAAAAGCCAGAATTTACCAATAGTAACTATCAAACTCTTGTTCCTGGTGGGAAAATTACTTTAATTGTAATCTTTAGTGGGGCATTATTGTTGATAGTCAGAAAAGTTTTTTCTATATTTCAATTATAAATTGGTTCTGAATTAGATCCCCGACTTCTTAAAGAAGTCGGGGATCTGAATATGGAATATTGTCCCGCTATGATGTACATTTATAAGCTAATTTAGATACAGCAAAATCTGTAGTAATGAGACATAGAAAACCTGTAATTTTTGCCATTAATGCTCAAAAAATGGTTGGAGATAGCTATATTTTTTATTGTTCAGCTAATGGAGTTTGGTTAGTTGATCATTTACCGAATCAATATTTAGAAATACAGCAGATTGCAAGTAAATAAAACCTCTCTTGCCAATTAATGACAAAAGAGGATTTGGAGCTAAAGTCCGGTAGGGTAATCGGGCTATTTAATATTTAATATTTATCAGGCTTTAATCCAGTCCCCCCTAAGATATATAAATTGATAATTATTATTGTCAACAGGTATCATTTATAAATTTATGCAAAAAAAACCCTCTGCTTGTGTGTTGCAAACAAAGGGATGTGCTGTTAAAGTTCGTCAGGTGATCGGAATATTAATTATTTAGTATTTATTGGGTATGTGTTGATTCTGCCATTGGGTAGAGAAAATTTTTGATCTTGATAATAATTGTAATGTTTGTAGACTATCAATATACATCAATAACAAATAGAAAATTTTTGATGTATAGCTTTTTACGTCAAGCTTCTATTTGCTTCGAGTATATATGCTAATGGCCAGCAAAGATGTGACTTTAGTAACGTGCAAATTTCTGGAAAATCTTTATACTAAATTTATAATTCTACAAACTTAAAAAATATATACATCCATGTCCAAAGCCATAAAACAGCCAGTAAGACAAATACAAAACTTATGTATATTCTGTGTATTTGGTCTAGCATTACTAACCGCAGGTTGTGGTTCGTTACCGAAAGAGTCAGCAGAAGCACAGTCCAGAAAACCTAAAGGTGAGAGCAAAGAAACTGCGGTGGATGTAGCGATCGCCCGCACTCATATTTTAAGCCCCCAACCAGAGTATATTGGTAATACTGCCCCCTTTCGCATTGTTTCCGTGCGATCGCAAGTTGAAGGCAGACTCATTTCCCTCAACCTAGATATTGGTGATACAGTCCAACGCGGTAAAATCATCAGTCAATTAGATGATACTCTCTTACTCACCGCAGTAAAACAAGCTGAAGCACAACTAGCAACCACTGAATCAGAAGTAGCTAGAGCCATAACTCAAGTTAATAATGCTCGCGCTCAAGTAGAAAGAACAAGGCTAGAATTAGTCCAAGCAAAAGCAGACTCTCACCGTCTGACACAACTATACAAAGAAGGGGCTATTCCCGAACAAAACGCCCAACAGGCACAAACTAAAGCCAAAACAGCCGCCCAAGCCCTCCGCGCCGCTATGGCACAAGTTAGCACAGAAAAGCAAGCTGTAGCCACCGCCCAAGGTAGAGTATTTGCCCAAAAAGCCGCAGTGAGTGCCGCCCAAGAACGTCGTTCTTACGCCCGCTTAATTTCGCCCATTACTGGCGTAGTCACGGAAAAAGTCACAGAACCAGGCAACTTATTACAACCTGGTAGCGAAGTTTTAAAAGTTGCCGATTTTAGTCGGGTTAAAGTCGTCGCTCAAGTTTCAGAATTAGAATTAGCAAAAATTCAAGTTGGTCAATCCGTAGAAGTAAAATTAGATGCCTTTCCTGACGAAAAATTTATCGGTAAAGTAGCCCGCATTTCTCCAACTGCCGATACCACAGCCCGATTAATTCCCATAGAAATTGTTATGCCCAACCGTGGGGGAAAAGTTGGTAGTGGACTATTAGCAAGAGTTAGCTTTACCACCCAAACAAAACAGCGTGTAGTCGTACCAGAAACAGCTATTAGTAGTCAAGACAAAAAACCACAATTAGAAAATAATAACTCTACACTTTTTGTTGTGGAAAACACAGGTCAAAAAACCACAGTTAAACAACGTCAAGTATCTTTAGGAAAAATTGCCAACGGGAAAATAGAAATTTTATCAGGCTTACAACCGGGAGAAAGTTATGTTGTTCGTAGTAGTAAACCATTAAAAGATGGTGCAGTTGTTAAATTATCAATGTTATCGGAAAAGGTGACAGGTGAAAGGTGACAATAGGAGCGAACAGACTTTCGCCCGTACAACAGTCAACCGTCAATACTTATGTAAGTGTTCAGCTATAGCGCTCGTTCATACCCAGTGTGTCCATAAATAATAAATTGATCACAGAAGTCGGGGATCTTTTTACCTCACCTGAATTCTTACACACTTATTAACAAATCAGATTAATATATGCAACCAACAAATAAAAATAATGGATTTAGTTTGAGTGCTATTTCCATTCGCCAACATATTGGTACATTAATGTTAACCTTAGCGGTGATAGTCATGGGTGTATTTTTCACCCTACGATTACCAGTAGATTTATTACCATCAATTACCTATCCTCGGATTGGTGTCCGCATAGAAGCACCGGGAATTTCTCCAGAAGTAGCAATTGATGAAATTACCAAACCACTAGAAGAATCTTTTAGTGCAACAGAAGGGGTACTACAAGTTTTTTCCCAAACCCGTGAAGGGAACATCAATTTAGATTTATATTTTCAACCAGGAGGAAATATTGATCAAGCTCTAAATGATGCGACAGGTACTTTTAATAGAGCTAGAAATAGATTACCAGATACAATTGGTGAACCGCGCATATTCAAAATTGATCCTTCGCAATTACCAGTTTATGAATTTGCCATTACTTCACCTACTCTTAAAGGTGTGGATTTGCGGATATTTGCAGAAGAAGAATTAGCGCGTGAATTAAATGTAGTTCCAGGAGTTGCGGTAGTAGATGTATCAGGAGGAGTTCAGGAAGAAATTAGAGTCAATATTAATTTAGAAAGATTACAATCTTTGGGCGTTGGTTTAAATGATGTTCTCAATGAATTAAAAAACCGGAATCAAGATATTTCTGGAGGTCGAATTTTAGGACAAAATTCCGAAGCTTTAACCCGAACTGTGGGACGTTTTCAATCTGCGGAAGAAATTAATAATCTTTTGTTTGAAGTTTCTGTTCCTAACTCTAATGTTAAAAATCGCATTTACTTGCGTGACTTTGCCGAAGTTATTAATGGTGCAGAAAAGCAGCGAGTATATGTTCTATTGAATGGAGAAGAATCGGTAAAAATCAGTATTCAAAAACAACCAGATGCTAATACTGTTAATGTAGTTGATAATGTCAAAAAACGATTAGTAGAACTGCAAAAATCTGGCATAATTCCCACAGAAGCAACAATTACACCGACTTTAGATGAGTCTATATTTATCCGTAATTCCATCGCTAATGTTACTGCTTCAGGGATCATTGGTACAGGATTAGCCGCTATAGCTGTTTTAATCTTTTTAGGTTCACTGCGCCAAACTTTTATCATTGTTTTAGCTATTCCCTTAGCATCTTTAGCCGCTATCATTTTGATGGGATTATTTGGGTTATCCCTCAACGTTTTCAGCTTAGGTGGTTTAGCCTTGGGTGTGGGAATTGTGGTCGATAATTCTATCGTGATGTTAGAAAACATCTCCCAAGGTTTAAAAAATTCCAAGCTATCAATTATTGAACAATCAGAAAAAAGTAGTCAGGAAGTAGAATCAGCTTTATTAGCTTCTACAAGTACCAACTTAGTCGCAGTTTTACCATTTTTATTAATTGGTGGTTTTATCTCCTTACTATTTAATGAGTTAATTCTCACCATTAGCTTTGCTGTAGCAGCTTCTATTCTAGTTGCTGTGACTGTTGTTCCCATGATGACTTCTCAATTATTGAGAATAAAAGCTTCTAGTTCTTTACATAAATTTTGGCCATTGCGAGAATTTAATCGTCAATTTGAAGCCTCCACAAGATTCTATGGACAGTTTTTAGCCGGAATATTACGTTGGCGGTTATTAACAATTGCGATCGCTGTTATTATCTTAGGTGGTAGTAGTTGGTGGATGGCTCCCCAAATTCCCCAGCAAATTCTCCCTCGCATCAACACCGGACAAGCTGCTTTATTCGCTCAATTTCCCCCCGGTACACCCCTAGAAACAAACCAAAAAGTTATGAAAGCGGTAGATGAAATTCTCCGCAACCAACCAGAAACAGATTATGTATTTTCGACAATTGGTGGTTTTCTTTTTGGCAGTAATACCAACTCTAACCCCCTGCGAAGTTCTAGTACCATTACCCTCAAATCTGGTACTAATGTAGATAAATACGTAGAAAGAGTTACCAATGAACTCAAAAAACTCAATTTAGTAGATATTCGTCTCCGTCTTTTTCCTGGACAAGTTCGCGGTTTAATTCTTAATAACTCTCCAGTGCGAAATGCTGATGTTGATATCATTATCCAAGGAAATGACGCACAAACTTTAGAAGCAACTGGTCGGCAAATTTTACGAACTTTAGATGAGAAAATTACCTCAGTTAGATTCCGTCCTGATGCAGATAGTCGTCAACCAGAAATTCAAATTTTACCAGACTGGGAACGAGTCGCAAATGTGGGTTTAAATGCTAAAGATATTGGTGACACCATCCAAACCGCAATTACAGGTAGTATTCCTACTCAACTACAACGGGATAACCGTTTAGTAGATGTGCGAGTTCAATTAAATGAAACATCATTACAAACAACTTCCCAATTAGAAAGATTACCCTTATTTGTAGATGACAATCATCAAATTCGCTTGAGTGATGTTGCTCAAATTACCACAGGTAAAGCACCAGGAGAAATTCAACGCATTAACCAAAGACGGGTATTTTTAATTGCGGGAAATTTAACAGAAGGTGCTAGTCTGGGTCAGGCTCTTTCCCAAGTTACCGAAGTTCTTAATAATCTCGATTTACCTAAAGGTATTACCATACTACCCAGTGCCGCCGTTGAAACTAATCAACAATTACAACAATCTCTGCAACTTTTAGGCGGTCTAGCAGCCTTTTTAGTATTTGTGGTCATGGCGGTACAATACAACTCCCTTGTTGACCCATTAGTAATTATGTTTACCATTCCTTTAGCATTTGCAGGGGGGATTTTCGGACTTTATATTACTCAAACAGCCATTGGGGCAACAGTTATAGTTGGTGCAGTTCTCCTAGTCGGTATTGTAGTCAACAACGCCATCATCATGATAGAACTGGCTAACCAACTACGGGAACAAGAAAAAATAGACCGCCGCACCGCTATTTTAAAAGCTGCACCCCAACGCCTCAGACCCATCTTAATGACCACCATTACCACCGTTCTAGGGATGTTTCCCGTAGCTTTAGGAATTGGGGATGGGTCAGAATTTCTGCAACCATTGGGAATAGTCGTCTTTTCGGGTTTATCTTTAGCTACAGTATTAACATTGTTTATTATTCCCTGCTTCTATACACTTCTCCATGATTTACTGAATCTGCGTTGGGCAAAACCAGTATTAATCAAGTTGCGGATATGGAGAAAAACTTTCCTCAAAACCTAATTCTCGGGTAGGGGTAATTGATCAATCATTGGTGTCCCGCAGACGTTCTACCCCCTCCCCTTTGTCCCGTCCCCTCATGCTACGGTATCGGTGTACACACAAATCCTATCTGTCTTGGTTTCGTGCTTATTTAGACCCCTAAATCTCCCAACTTTGGGGGACTTTGATAATTCTTCCCCAAAATTGGGAGTGATATCATGTCCGGTTGAACACTTATCATATCTGTTGAGGCTGGTAATGGGTAATGGGTAATGGGTAATTGAGAAAAGGCAATACAATGATGAACTATATCATCAGTGATTGAGCGGACATAATATTAGAGATAGAACTTACGCAAAAATCATCTCAAACATTCATTCCTCCGTGACCTCTGTGTCCTCTGTGGTTCGTTTTTAGTAACCTGTGCGTGAGTCATAGCTAAGGTGATAAACGCTCAATTTTCCAGCCGCCATCATCTAAGCGGGTATATAACAAGCGATCATGTAAACGGCTGGTTCTACCTTGCCAAAACTCAATTTCCTGGGGAATGACTCGAAAACCACCCCAATGAAGAGGACGAGGAACTTCCTGATTTTCGTATTTGCGCCGAAATTCTTCTAATTGAGCTTCTAAAAATTCTCTATTGGGAATAACTTCACTTTGATTAGAAGCCCAAGCACCTAAACGGCTATAGGGTGGACGCACTTCAAAATAACCATCAGATTGTTCCGCAGAGATTTTTTCCACCGTTCCCACAATTCTCACTTGGCGTTCTAATTCTGCCCACCAAAATACCAAAGCAGCATGGGGATTTGTGGATATTTCTTGTCCTTTTTGACTGTTGTAATTAGTAAACAAGACAAAACCCCGTTCATCAAAGTCCTTGAGTAAAACCATTCTGGCGGAAGGTTTACCATCGGGTGTACAGGTAGCCAAAGTCATCGCATTCGGTTCAGGTAGCTGGGCAGCCACGGACTGATTAAACCAAAACTTGAATTGTATAAATGGGTTTGGATCAATTTCTTTTTCGTTCAAATCCTGTAAGGTGTAGTCTTTGCGAAGATCGGCTATGCTTTTATCCATTTTTTATTTCCTCATCATTTATCTAATACCAAATTAATATGAAGAAGCATAGAATAAAATATCAAGAATAATTGAACGCAGATAAACACAGATAAAGATTAACCGTTCAATTGCAGACAACTTCCATCATCATCTCCTAGTAAATCAGCGTTCTATGAAGTTATGTAAAGGTGTGTCGTCACAAAAAGCTAATGTTTGAATGGTAAGCTAAACAGTGACACATAAAAGTGACTTAGGATGAAGTGTTAAATGGGTCTTTCCTCAACAGTTCCGCTCCTCCTTCGGGCTGCTCGCGGTGAACAGGTAGATCGTCCCCCTGTGTGGATGATGCGACAAGCAGGACGCTATATGAAAGCGTATCGGGATTTACGGGAGAAGTATCCTTCTTTTCGGCAACGCTCAGAAATTCCAGAAGTAGCGATCGAAGTTTCCCTCCAACCCTGGAAAGCTTTCCAACCCGATGGAGTGATTTTGTTTTCCGATATTGTCACCCCTTTACCTGGCATGGGGATTGAAATGGATATTGGGGAAGGAAAAGGACCGATTATTTTTTCGCCCATACGCTCCCAAGAACAAATTGACAACTTGCGTCCCCTAGATCCTGAAGCTGCTTTACCTTTTATCAAAACGATTTTGCAAGCATTACGGCAAGAAGTAGGCGATAAATCAACGGTATTAGGCTTTGTGGGCGCTCCTTGGACTTTAGCTGCTTATGCGGTGGAAGGTAAGGGTTCTAAAACCTATTCCATTATCAAAAACATGGCTTTCTCAGATCCAGCTATTCTACATCAACTATTAACTAAGTTGGCTGAGTCTATCGCGGATTATGTACGCTATCAAATTGAATGTGGCGCACAAGTTGTGCAGATGTTTGACTCTTGGGCGGGACAATTAAGCCCCCAAGATTATGATACTTTTGCATTACCTTATCAAAAAATGGTGTTTGATCTGGTCAAACAAACCCATCCTGATACACCATTAATTTTGTTAGTCACGGGTAGTGCTGGACTTTTAGAAAGAATGGCTACCTCCGGTGCAGATATTCTGACCATAGACTGGACTGTAGATATGGCAGATGCTAGAGCTAGATTAGGCAAGCACGTAAAAGTACAGGGTAATCTTGATCCGGGTGTATTATTTGGTTCTAAGGAATTTATCCGCGATCGCGTTCTTGACACCGTTCGCAAAGCTGGTAACTGGGGACATATCCTCAACCTCGGCCATGGTGTACTACCAGAAACACCAGAGGAAAATGTCGCTTTCTTCTTTGAAACTGCAAAAAATCTCAACGCTTTGGTGTAGTTTTTTGGGTGGGCAAAAAGCCCACCTGATTTTTATTGATTGGCGTTGCTGAATTGAGGTATGAAATTGAAAAATCAAAAAAAATGAAACTCTTACTCTCTGAGACTCTGCGCCTCTACATGAAATAAAATCATACTCTTCATTAGCGTCAACCTGTAAAACTCAAACCATGAAAAACCACCCCCAAATACCCCCCTACACCTGGAAACGTTCCATCGGTTTAGGTTGGGAAAACCCCTACACTGTGCGCTATCCTAGCAACCTGGATGATGGACCATTTCACGGAATGCCATTAGGTGGTTTTGGTGCAGGTTGTATCGGCCGTTCTTCTCGCGGAGATTTTAACCTATGGCACATTGACGGAGGTGAACATATCTTTAAAAATGTTCCCGCTTGTCAATTTAGTATCTTTACATCTGGCCAAGCCTACGCTTTATCTACCCAACCACCAGAAGATAATACACTGCAAACTTGGCAATGGTATCCACAGTCTCCCCTCTCTATTGATGGAGAGGGTTTAGGGGAGACTGGAGGAACATATCATGCACTTTATCCCCGCAGTTGGTTTGTTTATAAAAATGTTTTTCAACCTCAATTAACCTGTGAACAATTTTCCCCAATTTGGGCTAATAATTACCAAGAAACCAGTTATCCTATAGCCGTTTTTTTGTGGACAGCACACAACCCAACTAATGCACCCATTACTACTAGTATCATGCTAACTTGGGAAAATATGACCGGTTGGTTTACCAATGCGGCAAAATCTCCCGAAGTAAAAATTAGAGATGATGGTAGTCCCGTTTATGAATATCAACCACGTTGGGGAGAAAGCAAAGATAACTATAATTGGTTAGCAGAAGATGATAAATATTTAGGTTGTGTTTTAGGTCGAGTTACTAATAGTAAAACTGTCCAAGAAGGTGAGGGAACTTGGTGTATTGCTACTGCAAAAAATCCCCAATTTGAATTATTTTATCATTCCCGGTTTCACACTGTAGGAAATGGTGAGGAAATTTGGCATAGTTTTAGTAAAGATGGTTCTTTAGCTAATTATATAGATGAAACTCCCGCCGATGAAAATACTCGTTTAGGTGCTGCTGTTGCAGTCCGTTTTACCTTGCAACCAGGAGAAACTTTAGAGGTTCCTTTTGTGTTAAGTTGGGATTTTCCCGTGACAGAATTTGCCGAGGGAGTGAACTATTACCGCAGATATACGGATTTTTTCGGTTGTAGTGGTGATAACGCTTGGCAAATTGCGACTCATGCACTGAAAGAATATCATAATTGGCGATCGCACATTCAAACTTGGCAACAACCCATTTTAGACAGACAAGATTTACCCGATTGGTTTAAAATGGCCTTATTTAACGAACTCTACGACTTAACCAGTGGTGGAACTCTCTGGAGTGCAGCCTCAGAAAAAGACCCCTTTGGGCAATTTGCAGTCTTAGAATGTCTAGATTATCGGTGGTATGAAAGTTTGGATGTGCGGTTATACGGTTCTTTCGGTTTATTAATGTTATACCCAGAACTAGAAAAAGCCGTAATTCGCGCATTTGCTAGGGCAATTCCCCAAAGTGATGATACAACTAGAATTATAGGTTATTATCTCACCATTAAAACCGAAAGTCCTCTCGCAGTCCGTAAAGTAGCAGGTGCTACACCCCACGACTTAGGCGCACCAAATGAGTGGGTTTGGGAAAAAACTAACTATACCGCTTATCAAGATTGCAATTTGTGGAAAGATTTAGGTTGTGATTTTGTATTGCAAGTATACCGTGATTTCCTCTTTACTGGTGCCAATGATATCCAATTTCTCGCAGACTGTTGGGATGCAATTGTGCAAACTCTCGATTATGTGAAAAAATTTGATCTTGATGGGGATGGTATACCGGAAAATTCTGGCGCACCTGATCAAACTTTTGACGATTGGCGGTTAAATGGTGTTAGCGCTTATTGTGGTGGTTTGTGGTTGGCAGCTTTGGAGTCTGCTATTGCTATTTGTGATATTTTAACGAACCACAGAGGTACAGAGGAAGCAGAGGGGCAGAAATTAATTTATCAAGGTTGGTTACAGCAAGCTAAACCTGTTTATCAAGAGAAGTTATGGAATGGGAAATTTTACCGCTTAGATAGTGAAAGTGGTTCTGATGTGGTGATGGCTGACCAATTATGTGGGCAATTCTACACTAGATTGCTAGAATTACCGGATATTGTCCCTCATGAAAAGATCATTTCTGCTTTAACCACTGTCTATGATGCTTGTTTTTTAAAGTTCCAAGATGGAAGGTTTGGCGCTGCTAATGGTGTGCTTCCCGATGGTTCTCCAGAAAACCCTAATTCTACCCATCCTCAAGAAGTGTGGACTGGTATTAACTTTGGTTTAGCTGCATTTTTAGTCCAGATGGGGATGAAAAATGAAGCCATGAATTTAACTGAAGTGGTAGTTAAACAAATTTACGACCATGGGTTACAATTTCGCACCCCTGAAGCTATTACCGCCGCAGGTACTTTCCGCGCTAGTACCTATCTTCGCGCTATGGCTATTTGGGGAATTTATTTACTCATTAGGAATTCCTGAATAACTTATCTGTGACGAGAGGTGACATCTGACAGGTAACAGGTAACAGTATTTTGAATTTTCCTCCTGCCTCCTGTCTTATAAGACTTGAATGTGAAAGGCATGGTAAAAAACCGACATTTAGCTAAGTCAATTTCCGATGCTGGCTAGTCAACTTTTCGGATAAAAAATACATATTTTCTTAACTATTTGATTTTTGTCCCATCCCAAATCAATTTTATTTTCCAGTTATGTCCGGAAATCAGAGAAAAAATCAGTAATGGTAAGAGTTAAGTGATTTAAACCTCAAACCGAATGCTTTAATATATGCTTCCGTTCCCTAACTTATTCATCAAGAAAACTTCTCAACTCATTTTGACGATGAAATTAGTCGTCCTCAAAAATGTTCATGAATCTCTGTGGAAATCCTCTCACCCAGTATCATGAAATTGAGTCTGATTGGCAAAGCCACTGAAAAATGAGAAATCGAATCAGCAATTAGCAATAAATCACATCAGTAATTGCGTTTTGCAGAGGCTATCTAAGCTTGTTCTAGTTTAAGGGAAAAGCGTAAGTTTTTGATCTTACGTACCAAATTTGACGATTCATTCGTCAAAGACAATTTTCGCTCTAAATCGCCACAATATAAAAAATATTATCCTAATCAATTTAGGTTTGTTGAAGATCAAAAAATTTTACTGTGGCAAATTCCCAAATAACAAAATTGAAGTTACTCACACTGAAAAATATTCACTCCGGTTGTAGACACAAGAGTAAACCAAAAGTGTCTAGTGCTAGTGTTGGTTACAGGTTAGTTGAATAAAGCCGGTACAGCAGTAGCCCTATCCAACTAGTTTTTCAGGTTAGTCAGGTTCAAATACAGTTGTCATTTATGACGCACAGTTTAGGCTATAAGTTCCCGGCTGGTTGTAATGGCATCAAACAAATTTTTAGCCTAGCGATCACTTCTTAAGCTCCTCCTGTTACTGAAAGATTTGAAAAACCTAAACAGCTTGGGAGTTACACTATAAACCTCTTCATTGGTTTTTGTCAAGTCATCTGAATCATAACTTTTTGGGAAGTTCTTAAAATGATGGCGACGGTGAATCAATACGCTTAACAGTAACAGCTTACATACGGAAGTAGATCAAAGATTTAATAGATTAAGAGTTACTTAACAATACGTACTACATCGTAATTCTATACCGAAGTATCTGCTTCCATCAGAATAATCGGCAGTAACTAACCATAAATAATCATCCCTATTTCTACTTGTTACCCCCCACTTTAATCTCATTTCCAGATGGTATTATTGCTATACAAGGCAAAAAAAACGCTCACCTCTATGATCTAGCCTCTCCAGGTATAGATAATAAACCTGTCCACATCTACCAAGGAAAAATCTAATTTTTTTGATAAAATATTGAAGATTATCAAAAATTATTTTATATCTAAAACCCTTGCTAATTCGCTATTTCAGTAAAATTAATTACCTATATTTATGGAAAATATTCAAAGTAATGTAATTATAAAAAATAATTAACCTCCCTCAAAATAATTTATTTTTTGACCTACATATTAAAAATATGGTTCTTTAAGTAAATTTTATAGTTAAACAAAATGAACAATATTTATTGTCACTGTAATCTCACTTAAGATCGGAAGAGCGTCGTGTAGGGAAAGAGTGTGCCCCTATGTGTAG
>OGVQ01000125.1_pt1 | contig 15547 bp, 14 predicted proteins | sample 1575801 | NCBI WGS metagenome assembly OGVQ01 (sample SAMN07581550, study PRJEB24739) | freshwater metagenome | place: Singapore | collected 2015-04 | reverse complement strand
AGGGGAGGGCATCCCCAAAGTAACGCTACAGGAGTTGAAGCCTCTACTCTACTTGGTGCAAACCTGGTTGAGCAAGTTTTGACTATGAATGTAGAATCCCCGCGTCTTTAGACCGGGGAGTGTCAATAACCTATGTATCACTGATGTTTAGTCGGTGAATTTATTTGGTTGGGTAATGCCGATAAAAACCGGAATAAAGCGATCGCTTACAGCACTGCTGGAGGCAATCGCTATTAAGTTCACAAACACAAAATCCTCTGAACTCTAGATAGAAACTGACGTAGCGGAACTACTGTTATTAGGCAGTAAACTAGCATTTTTAGATGCTTCATTTACACGAATAATTTTTGCTCCTAGTTGCTGTAACTTCATATCTAGGCGATCATAGCCCCGATCTAAGTGTTGTAATCCTTGAACTGTGGTTGTTCCAGACGCTGCTAATCCTGCCATAACTAAAGCTGCGGAAGCTCGTAAGTCTGTACCTATAACTGGCGCACCTGATAAGCTTGACACTCCCCGAACAAACGCAGTATTACCTTTAACACGGATATCCGCCCCCAAGCGATTCAACTCAGAAGCATGACGCAGGCGATTTTCAAACACCGATTCATTAATGATACTGTCACCTTCTGCCACGGACAGTAGTGCCATAAAAGGAGCTTGCATATCCGTAGGAAACCCTGGATGGGGTAAAGTATCAATATTGATCGCCTTGAGAGTTTTGGCTGGCAAAATCCGTAAACAGTCTTTCCTTTCCTCAATAATTGATAAGCCAATCTCTTGTAGCTTGGCAATAACTGGGGTTAAATGATCCGGTACAACTGGGGATAAAAGCAGTTCAGAACGAGTAATTGCTCCAGCGATTAAAAATGTTCCTGCTTCAATGCGATCAGGAATAATACTATAATCGGTAGAGTGTAGCTGAGGAACACCAACTATGGTAATTGTACTTGTTCCTGCACCATGGATTTTTGCTCCCATAGAGTTACAAAAGTTGGCTAAATCCACGACTTCTGGCTCTCTAGCCGCATTTTCAATGATAGTTTCCCCATCTGCTAGGGTAGCAGCCATCATTAAAGTTTCCGTCGCGCCGACACTGGGAGTATCTAAATAAATTTTCGCTCCTCTTAACCTGCCATTATTTCCGGGAACATGAGCATTGCAAATACCATGTTCAATTTGCACATCTGCACCCATAGCTTGCAGTCCCCTGACGTGCAAATCTACCGGTCTAGCACCAATGGCACAACCGCCTGGTAATGGCATTTGTGCTACTCCTAATCGTGCCAAAATTGGCCCAATGGCAAAAAAACTGGCTCTCAGTTGAGTAACAAGTTCATAGGGTGCTTTAGATGTGGTAATTTCCCGCGCATTGATATCTAAAATATCTCCATTTCTGCTTAAACGTAACCCTAGAGATGATAATACTTGTCCCATTCGTTCTACGTCCGCTAATAATGGAACGTTACGAATCCGACAATCACCGGAACAAAGGAAAGCTCCAGCCATGATCACCAGTGCGGAATTTTTAGCCCCGCTAATTTCCACATGACCCCCCAAACGATGCCCACCAGAGATTTGCAAGACTGAGGAGTCTGCTTCTAGTGAAGACTTGGCATCTGGTAAGCTGCTAGAAGAATTAATAAGCCTACCTCCAAAAGTACGTAATTATAAAGGTTCGATGTTTTTTTGATTTTACATTGACAATCCGTTAGCTCGAAGCTATGAGATTTTGATCTCAATTGTCAAATACGATAAAATCGTTAGATTCTATCATGTAGTGTGTCAGCTTAACGGCAAAAATCACGATTCGGCAAATGGGAGAAAATTTTTAGCCTTCCTCCTGGGCTGAATTGATAAATTTTCCCTTGACAAATCAAAATTTTTCAGGAATAATGATAAGCTGTGAATAAAACTCAATTCCAGCGGAACTGGCGGAATTGGCAGACGCGCTAGATTCAGGTTCTAGTGCCGCAAGGCTTCCGGGTTCAAGTCCCGGGTTCCGCATCTCAATTTTGGGTTGATCTCAAATCCGAAATTTTTAATCTAAATGTTGTGTTAACAAGTTTACAGAATTCCCTCGTTAAACAAATCCGTAAGTTGCACTCCACTAAAGAGAGAAATAAGCAACACCTAATTTTATTGGAAGGAACGCATTTATTAGAGGAGGCTTGTGCAGTTAGTTATCCTCTAGAAGCTGTATGTTGTACTCTGCAATGGTATGAGACACATCCTCAATTGTGGGAAGTTATTTGTGAGCATTGCGAACTGACAAGTCAGCGCTTGCGCCATCGCACTGAATTAGTTAGTCCCGAGGTTTTAGCGTCCATGGCTACCACTGTTAATCCTGATGGGATCGTGGCTATCGCCCCTAGAAATGCGCGACCAAATCAACTTCCTTTTACTGGTTTAGTTCTGGCTTTAGAAACGGTTCAAGATCCGGGTAACTTAGGAACTATGATTCGTACAGCGACCGCCGCAGGTGCATCTGGGTTGTGGGTAAGTGAAGATAGTGTAGATTTAGATCATCCCAAGGTTTTACGTGCTTCTGCTGGTCAATGGTTTCGTGTCAATAAGGCTGTTAGTGAAGATTTGAAAGCCACCGTTAAACAATGCCAGCAAGCAGGAATGCAGGTAGTAGCCACCTTACCCAGTGCCGATTTAACTTATTGGCAAGTGGATTGGCGTAAACCTAGTTTAATATTATTAGGTAATGAAGGGGCAGGATTATCAGCAGATTTAGCCGCCTTGGCGGATATCCAAGTGAAAATTCCTCTTAGTCCTGGGGTAGAATCCTTAAATGTGGGAATTACTGCGGCTTTGATGTTGTATGAAGCCCAAAGACAAAAAAGTTGAATAATTATCTGCTTAATTGAAGTTAGGAATTTTTACGACTATTTGTTTTTTGTTGTAAATACTGTTCAATGTCAGCAACTGCATCTTCCCACGCATCTAAATCACCAATATCAGTATGTTTACTAATGACATCATGGATAGAGTTACTGTTGTTTGATTCTGTGGTTAGTTCATCTTGAGATTGAATAATATCTTCTAATTGATTTAGGGATTGCTGAAAGTCTTCATCAGCAGAATTGCGCTTAGTGTGCTGAATAGTTTTCATAATCTTTTTAGGAGAATGATCATTTGTGGGAGATGATTGTGAATCTTCGTTATTCATCCAAGTAACATCAGATATTTAATACTATTGTTATAGATAATTGCTACTAACAATGATTTCTGTATCCATTTTACACATTTAGAGGCAAGATTGCTAAATTCTTCGATATGAATAAATTGGTGAAACAAGGGTTGGTTGGGCTAGGTGTAGCTATCATTGCTGTAAATTTGGTAGCGTGTAATCTATTTACTCCTTCTGGCGATCTGGTACAACGGGTTAGTGATGGGGATACATTAGTATTAAAAACTGTGGATGGACCAAAAATAACCGTGCGGTTTGCTTGTGTTGATGCTCCAGAAATACCTCATTCTCAGAAAGAAAAGAATAGTAAAATTACTCAAGATGTGAATCAGTTTGCTTGGGGTATACAAGCACAAACACGGATAGAGAAATTAATCAAAGAGGCAGACAACCGTGTCAAGTTAAATATTACAGATAGCGATAGGTATGGCAGAAAAGTAGCTGAAGTCCGTTTAGCAAATGGGACATTTTTACAACAAATCTTATTACAGGAAGGACTAGCTAAAGTCTATCGCCCCTATTTAAACAGATGTCCTAGTAAGGATATATTACAACAAACCGAAGCACAGGCAAAACAGCAAAAACTGGGCATTTGGGGGGATAGGAAATTTGTTGATCCTTGGGATTATAGGAAAGGTAGGAAACAGGTAAATGTTGAGGGTTGACTGTTGTAGGGGCGAACGGCCGTTCCCCCCCACTGCCTTCTGTCACCTGAGAAAAAACTTGTTTAAAAGTCCCTAATTCTTACAGAAAGGTGTAGAATGGGAAATACTGTCTTTAATTAGATTAGGGAATTCATGGCGAAAAAGAGTATGATTGAGCGCGAGAAGAAACGCGCTAAGTTGGTAGAAAAGTATGCGGCAAAGCGTGAAACACTGCTAGAAGAATTCAGAACAGCAGAATCTCCCTTGCAAAAGCTAGAAATTCACCGCAAAATTCAACAACTACCCCGCAACAGTGCGCCCACTCGCAAACAAAACCGTTGCTGGTTAACGGGTCGTCCTAGAGGTGTGTATCGTGATTTCGGGTTATCTCGGAACGTACTCCGGGAATGGGCCCATGAAGGTCTGTTACCAGGAGTTGTTAAGTCTAGCTGGTAGGTCAGTTGTCAATGGTCAGTTGTCATTTGTTAGTAGCTATTTGCTGTGAATCAATGACCAATGACCAATGACCAATAACTAAGATATTATTGACCACAACAGTGATCAATTCCCAGGCTGTCTAAGAGTAGATCGCTAACGGCGTTGGCGATCGCAAACTCTCCAAAAAAGCTTTTAGAAAAATCAAACGACTGCATCTCTGTGATAATGGCAATTACCAGAGAGCCTAAGTCATTTTCTCCTTCCATACGTTGTCGGACAAAAATCTGTGATGCGCGTTCAGCTATATTTTGATTGATAGCTTCGGGAATAAACTCTTCATCAAGCCAGGTTAATAAATTTTTTTGTAGCCATTCTCCTTCCTGTTGGGGATTTTCTGAAGGAGGTAGGGTAATAGGTGGAATTGTTAGAGTCATGTTTGTATATCTTATATAGAATGTATTTGCCAAGGTAATTTCAGAAGCAGACTAGAGAATGCTGATAGCGTCCCATAGTTTGCATCTAAGGATGTTTGTGATGATTCACTCAACTATGGAATATGATGTTGCTGCTATTATTCGGGGTTATACTCAAGGTTATTTTCTCATGGCGGATGAGAGTAATAACCTGGGATGGTATGGAAGTAATGAACGAACTTTAATTCCGTTGGATGGGCGCTTTCGCTATCCTAAATCATTACAGCGAGTCCTCAACCAAGAACGATTCTCTGTGGCCATTAATCGAGACTTTTTGGGCGTAGTTGCTGGGTGTGCTAACCGCGAAACGACTTGGATTTCTCCACAATTAGAAAAGATTTATTGGTTACTTTACCAAACTGGTTACGCCTATAGCTTTGAAACTTGGCAAGGTGACAAACTCGCAGGGGGAATTTTAGGAATTGTGATTGGGGGTGCTTTTATTGGTGAATCTATGTTTTTCAATATCTCAGAAGGTTCTAAGGTGGCAATGGTAAAACTGGTAGAAAGATTGCAGGAAAGAAACTTTTTATTATTTGATGCCCAAATGATGAATCCTCATTTAGCCAGATTTGGAGCTTATTATGTGAACGATAAAGAATATCAAACTTTATTAAAAGACGCATTACCACGTCCTTGTAATTTTATGTAGTGGTTGACTGTTGACGGTTGACAATTACCTGACTTGAACCACCCTAACCCCTCCCCGCAAGCAACTACATCTTTCTTAATATGGCTGAAAAACAGACAACTATCAAAGTTGTAGAAACATTCTAATATATTCTTAAGGGTAGGCTTTTTAGCCCACCCTAGAGCTATTCTTTTAAAACAGTCTTTGAGGCAATTCTGGTCTTTTTGCGGTCGGCCTCTGTTAGTTCTTCACCAGCTTGTAAGCGGGTTGCCGAAACTTGTAACACTGTGGCTGCATTGGTGTCACCGATTTGTAAAGCGGTGTTAGCAGCAGTTTGTAACATTGTGGCTGCACCTTTTGTGTCGCCTAATTCTAATTTTGCCTCAGCTAATTGAGTTTGGCGATATTTAGCTAATAGCAAAATTGAATTTAGTACCTGGGAATTGAGAGCAGGTTCATAGGTCTTAGTGAAGTTAGCATATATTGGCACTAGGGGAGAAAGTAAACCCTGTTTATTCAAAGATGGGTCATCGTAGCGAATTTGGATATGGCCAATCACCTGTTTTCCTTCTGGCAATTGTCCTAGATAAATATTCGCTAAAACTACCCGTTCGGCATCTTTCATTAAGTCCCCTAACCGCACTACCAAAGTTCCATTTGCATCTGCTTCCATTGGTAACTCAATGGTATCGGGGGCAACTTGGGCAAGGGGTTTGAGTTCGGCTAAACGCATCGCAGGAACGAAAGATAGCAGTAAATGAGCATTGGTTAACCCTACGGACTGCACCCGACGGAAAAGCCTCGCAAATTGAGTTACCGCTTGTTCGGGGTTCTCAATATAAGCCAGAGTACCTCCCCCAGCATCAGCTACTTTTTCCAATAAATCCTGGTTCCAGTCGTTACCAAAACCAAGGGTGTTAATGGTGAGATTGAGTTTGGCGGCTTTTTGGGCAAGTCGTAAACAACGTGTGTTGTCATTGGGGCCAATTTGCCATTTCCAAATTTTTAAGCCGTTATCCCCATGGCCATCGCTGAGGAGGAAGGCTTGGGAAACTGCCCCTTTTGTGCCTTTGAGTAGTTCTGTGATGCCTAAAGATAAACCTTCGGCAATGACAGTACCACCACCTGCCTTTAATTTGGCTTTTAGCTGGATTTTGAGGGTTTTAGTATCTTGGACGATTTGATTGGGGATAATAACCCCCGCGGTAGCAGCAAAACCGATTACAGAAATCCTGTCTCCTGGTTTTAACTGATCTAATAATTGCTCAACTGCTTGAATGACTTGATTCAGGCATTCACCGGACATAGAACCGCTTTGATCGAGAATCAAACACAGGTTCAAGGGCAAAGTTTGTTCAAACTCAGCCGGTAGGGCGGAAATAGAAATGGAGAGTTGACGTTGATTGCTTTGTTGGGCGGCATCAACGTTGGTATCATTTAGAGCCGATGTAATTTGAACTTTCATTGAATAGAAGCATCTTGCAACACAGTTTTTGAGACAATTCTGGTTTTCTTGCGATCGCTTTCTGATAACTCTTCCCCAGCTTGTAAGCGGGTGGCGGAAACTTGCAACACCGTCGCCGCACTAGTATCTCCCATTTGCAAAGCGGTTTTGGCTGCCGTTTGTAACATCGTCGCTGCACCGGCACGATCACCTTGCTGTAATTTCGTTTCTGCTAATTGGGTTTGACGATATTTGGCTAAAGCTAAAACCGATTTTTGTACCTGGAGATTGGGCGCTGGTTGGTAGTCCCTGGCGGCATTAACGTAAACTGGTAGATTGGGAGAGTATAGCCCGACTTGGTTATGGGCGGGGTCATCGTAGCGGACTTGTAGATTAGCGATCGCCTGTTTACCTTCTGGCAACTGTCCCACATAAATATTAACTAAAACTACCCGTTCGGAGTCTTTCATTAAATCTCCCAATCTCACCCCCAACCTTCCATCACTGTCTGGTTGTACTGGTAATTCAATGGTATCTGGGGAAACTTGGGCAATGGGTTTGAGTTCCGCTAACCGCACATTAGGCATTAAGGATAATAATAGTTGAGCATTAGTTAAACCTACTGTTTGCATTCGACTAAACAACCGCCCAAATTCTGATACCGCCTGATCAGGGTGTTGAATATAAGATAATGTACCCATACCAGCATCAGCGATTTTTTCTAAAACTTTATCATTCCAATTGTCACCAAATCCCAATGTATTCAGGGTTAAATTATAGCTGGCGGCTAATTGGGCAAATTTCAAACAGCGATCATTATCACCGTGTTCATTTTCCCCATCTGTCAGTAAAAATGCTTGGGAAACTGTATCATGTTTACCTTTTGCTAACTCCTCAATGCCCAAACGCAAACCCTCATCAATGGATGTTCCTCCACCTGCTGTGAGTTGCATTATCTGTTTTTTAATCTGTTGGCGATCTGTAATTAACTGATTTGGGACTAAAACCTTGGCACGGTGGTCAAAAGCAACTACACTGAGACGATCTTCTGAACTGAGACGATCTACCAACAAACAAGCGGCATTTTTCACGGTTTCTAGGGATTTTCCCATCATTGAACCGCTATGATCGAGAATTAAGCATAGATTTAACGGTACATTCCGATCTATCGTCTCACCACTAGCAGACACCGAAATTGCTAATTGACGTTGAGTGCTGGGTTGATTGATATCCATACCAGCATCATTAAGTGCTAGTTGTAAATTAATTTTCATAATTTCTATTTCCTATTTAGCCTAGACACACATAATTAATATAGATAACTTCAAACCCCATCCTCCAGACTACGGAAATTAAGTTAATGAAGATTGTTAATATAATTTCATCAGTGGAATAAAGCGCATTTTTATACTGTCATAATTCTTTAAACTCCTGTGGGTGCTTCCCAATCTTCCATAATGTCCTCCTGAAACAGTTGTTTAAGTAGATTGCTATTAATTTTTCCTTGAATCTGGTGATTGTTATTTACCAGATTCTTACATATATGCTGATGCTTGGGTTGATGATTTAGACAACAATTTCATATCACCCCCCTAACTCCCCATAAAAATCTTCATCTAATAACTGTTCTATAGTAAAAGGAAAATCAAGAGGATATTCTGTTTCCTCTGGTTTTCTGACTGCCAATTTAGCATTTTTACTTTCTTTAATTGCCAACTTTCTAGCATCAGCATAAGCAGTAAAAATAACCTGATGGAGATAATTTTTAAAAGAAGGATTTTCTTCTAAATCTTTTTTAACTCGAAAGCGATGTTCAGTAACTGAACTGTACCAACTTCCTTTCATCATTTCGGGAGCATCAGCTTGAACAGTTAATTTGAGTAAATGAGCGATTAAGATAGTTAAATTACTCACAAATAACCGTTTTTCTGATTTTCCCATATCTTCTAATTCTAAAAGTAAATGTTCCCAATCAATATCATTAAAATCTTGTTGTTTGATTTTTTTAATGATAGTTTCTCGCCAAACATTAAAATCTTGTTCATAGAGTTGATTGTTCATAATCCTCCTGAAAAAGTTAACTCTTATTTTAATTTAAGTAGGTTAGCGTTAAAAATTGTCGTTGGCGCAAGGGAACAGAGTTTTTGGCGATTTTACTTTTCTTCACATACCTTTAAATTTTTCGGTTTACCTACTTAGTTTAACAATAAGCTGTTACGCAGCTAGAGCCAATAATCCCAATATTGTTATTTCTTGTAGTGCGGGCATCTTGCCCGCAAGAATTATACAAATTAAATGCACAACAGCTTATTTACCCGTATTCAGAAAAGCAAAATTTAATAAAATTTAACCAAAACTGGAAATAATACCCGCAAATAAGTGTAAAATCTAATAGATAATCTCCTGCGGATGTGATTATGGTATCAGACTACAGCGGTCAATCTCTTTGGGGACGCTCTTTTAGAGGTCAAAATCTAACAGGTGCGAACTTTAGCAAAGCTGATATTAGAGGAGCAGATTTTACCAACGCTATCCTTAAAGATGCTGATTTTACAGGCTCTAACCTTAAAGGCGCTGATTTTACTGGTGCTAATCTAACAGGTTCAAACTTTGGCGGTACCAAGGCAGGATTAAAATTTCATTGGATATTTATTTTATTAGCACTATCATTTATAATATCTAGTTTATCAGGATTTACGTCAGCAATTATTATTAACTTTAATATATATTTTTGGTTTTCTAAAAGGCTGAGTGCAATTTTTGTTATTACCTATTCAAGTATTTTTATTATTATAGTACGTACTATATTAAATAATTATTTTCACCCCTTTGCTATCACTATCAATGTTTATTTATCTATTGGAGTTATTTTAGCTGTAGCTTTTTTTGGTGCTCCAGCAGCAGCTATAGATGAGCCTGATGCTAAACTTGGTGGAATGGCTTTGGTTACTTTTACCAGCATGGCTTTTCTTATAGTAATTGTTTTCCATCAAATGGGGGGATTAGCAGAAAAACTACTGACAAATATAGGAGATATTAATGTTGAAAAAATTATTAAAAATTTCGCTCAAGGCGAATGGCTTGGCGGATTAGTTGCGGGTATATTTGGTGCAGTTTGGGGTTATTTTTTTAGTCATGCAGCGATAGAAGGGGATAAAAAATTTGCTTGGATTTGGAAAATGTGTGTTAATTTTACCGCTCAGGGAGGTACACTTTTTCATAAAACTACTCTAACTGATACTAATTTTACTCAGGCAACTTTGAAAAATACGGATTTCAGAGGAGCAAATCTAACGCGCACCCGTTTTTATAAAGCAAAAAAACTTGATTTGGCTAGACCAGGTAAGACTATATTGAGTAATCCTGATGTTCTTAAGTTGCTCGTTACTCTCAATGGTAGAAATAAATCTTATATTGGTGCAAATCTTAGAGGTGCAAACCTAATAGGTGCAGATTTGAAAGAGGCTAATTTTAAAAATGCTGATATTATTGAAGCCACTTTTAAAGAAGCTAATTTAGAATGGGCAAATCTAACTCTTACTCAAGCCATTGGTACTAATTTCACCAATGCTCATATCACAGGTGCTTGTGTAGAAGCTTGGAATATTGAAAGTACAACGATATTAGATGATGTAGATTGTCGTTTTGTATATCTTTTAGAATATCCTAAACCGAGAACAGATGACCGGGAACGTCGTCCGAGTAGTGGAGAATTTCAACCAGGAGAATTTACCAAATTATTTGAAGAAGTTTTAAATACTGTTGATTTAATTTTCCGTAATGGTATTGACTGGAAAGCTTTTATTACTGCTTTCAAACAAGTGCAGGTTGAAAATGGAGATACAGAATTAGTTATCCAAAGTATTGAAAATAAAGGTGATGGTGTTGTTGTTGTTAAAGTTGCTGTTCCTGAGAATGAGAATAAAGAAAAGATTCACAGCGATTTCACTCAAAGTTATCAATTAGCATTAGCAGCAGTTGAAGAAAAATATAAAGCAGAATTACAAGCTAAAAATAATGAGATAGTTATTTATCGTCAACAAAGTGCAGAGATGACAGAAATTGTTAAACTATTAGCTAATAAACCTATAAATGTTCAAGTTGATAATAAAGTGGAGAATAAAAATATGACTAACAGTAATGATTCCATTCGTAATGTCGAAGTAGAAATGAATATTCAGAAAGTGGACGGGGGAGTAGCGGGTAAAGTTATGGGAAATCAGGTTATTACCCCCAAGCAAAACCTAGCGGACTCTGCTAGTGAGATTCAACAACTACTCCAAATCCTCAATCAATCCTATCCTCCTGATATACCTACAGATACTCAAGCAGAAATCGAGGTAGCGGTTAAGGGTATCAATAAAAATCCACAACTAAAGGAACGGGTAATAGGTGCATTAAAAGCGGGTGGTATTGAAGCAATTAAAGAATTTACTGATAATAGTTATGTAAATATTCTCATTGCTGCTTATGATGGATGGAAAAATCCCCAATCATAAACTTTTACCAATAATTTCTGGTTGTTTAGGTTTAAGTTAGGTTTTTAACCACCTTGTTCTGAAAATATCGTTAAGATGGGAGGTAGAACCTCCCGGAAAGGATTCCCAGTCGGAGACTGGAAGGGATAAATAGATAGAGGTATGAATCATGACTGCTATAACTTTACAAATACCAAAATCACTAAAATTCACAGATAATGAATTTGTGGAAATAGTTGCTGCTAATAAAGATTTACGTTTAGAATTATCGGCAAAAGGAGAATTAAGTATCATGTCACCAACAGGAGGAGAAACGGGAAATAGAAACCAAGAATTAGGAGGACAAGTTTGGTTTTGGAATCGTCAAAATGGTTTAGGAAAAGCTTTTGATTCTTCCACAGGTTTTAAATTACCTAATGGTGCTACCCGTTCTCCTGATGTGTCTTGGATAAAAATAGAAAGATGGAATGCACTCACACCAGAACAAAGAAAAAGGTTTCTGCCTTCATGTCCTGATTTTGTGATTGAATTAGTTTCTGAAAGCGATGATTTAGCGGATACTCAAGCCAAAATGAGAGAATATATCGCCAATGGTTTGCGGTTAGGTTGGTTAATTAATCCTAAAAGTCAACAAGTAGAAATTTATCGCCAAAATCAAGAAATAGAAGTTTTAGAATCTCCTATAAGTTTATCTGGAGAAGATGTATTACTAGGATTTATTTTAGATTTACAACCTATTTTTTCATAAAAGGTTTTGTCTGTATAAACGCGGTTTCTAACCGCCCTGTTCTGGAAATATCGTTAAAATGGGAGGTAGAACCTCCCAAAAAGCATTCCCCGTCTGAGACTGGAAGGGATAAATAGAGAGGTATGAATCATGACTGCTATAACTTTACAAATACCAAAATCACTAAAATTCACAGATGATAAATTTGTGGAAATAGTTGCTGCTAATAAAGATTTACGTTTAGAATTATCAGCAAAAGGAGAATTAAGTATCATGTCACCAACAGGAGGAGAAACGGGAAATAGAAACCAAGAATTAGGAGGACAAGTTTGGTTTTGGAATCGTCAAAATGGTTTAGGAAAAGCTTTTGATTCTTCCACAGGTTTTAAATTACCTAATGGTGCTACCCGTTCTCCTGATGTGTCTTGGATAAAAATAGAAAGATGGAATGCACTCACACCAGAACAAAGAAAAAGGTTTCTGCCTTCATGTCCTGATTTTGTGATTGAATTAGTTTCTGAAAGCGATGATTTAGCGGATACTCAAGCCAAAATGAGAGAATATATCGCCAATGGTTTGCGGTTAGGTTGGTTAATTAATCCTAAAAATAAACAAGTAGAAATTTATCGCCAAAATCAAGAAATAGAAGTTTTAGAATCTCCTACAAGTTTATCTGGAGAAGATGTATTACTAGGATTTATTTTAGATTTACAACCAATTTTTTCATAAAAGATTGAGATATCATAAATACTTTTAATGCCCCTAACCCCCAATTCTGGGGGAATAAGAATTTCAAAGTCCCCCAACTTTGGGGGATTTAGGGGGCTAAATAAGCACAAAATGAAGACGGCGTAGCCTCATGAGGAGTGGGGTTCTTAGGGATTGATTTGGTAACTATGATTGATAATTAACTAGAAGCACTCGTATAAAACCGTAAAGCAAACCGCCAAAACTGAGTAGAAATGAAAAATAAGAGCAAAGCTAAAAATCCCGAACCCAGAAACCAGGTAAATTGAATTTCTCCTAACATAGCTTGGGCGGGAATAGTAGTTAAAAAAGCTACTGGAACGACAAAGGTAAAGAAAAAGCGATAACCAACGGGATAAGCTATAATGGGATATCTGCCAGCTTCTAATAATCCCCTTAATACTTCAGTAATATTATAGATTTTTACAAACCAAATACTTGTTGCTCCCAGGATAAACCAGAGGCTATAAAGAATCATGAAACCACAACCCAAGGGGAAAATAGTTGATAAATATTTGTCAATTCCTAAATTGAGTTTTGTACCTGCATAGGCAATAATCAGTAATCCGAAAATTATATCTGATATTCCCCAGGGTGACAGGGTATGACAAGATAACCAAAATTGACTACGAATAGGTTTTAATAAGATAAAATCTAAAGTACCTTCCTGAACATGACGGACAATTCTATTTAAGTTGGGGGCAAGAAAAGTTGCACTAAAACCTTGCAATAAAGTAAAAATTCCCAAAACAATTAAGGCTGCTTCCCATGACCAACCGGTAAAGGTGTAGCCTGTGCGGTAAAATAGGAACAAACCAAACATACTACCTCCTAAATTACCTAAGCTACTAATAGCAGCAATAATAAAATTGATCCGATATTCCATTTCAGCGGAGATGGAGGCACTCCAGAATAGTTTTAGCACTTTTAAATACCTTGACATTTTTTGCTTTGACTCCAATATCTATTGCAAAATAACTTTATCTAAACTTAATCTGATTTGGGAATTTTATAAATTTATCAACGTTAAAATGCAAATTATTTAGGAAATTATATCTTATGCACTTTAATTTACCAGACTTAATTAAATCAATCGGTTACTTTGGCGTATGGGGAATTATTTTTGCTGAATCTGGTTTATTGATTGGCTTTTTTCTTCCTGGTGATAGTTTACTATTTACGGCGGGATTTGTCGCTTCTCAAAACTTTCTAAATATTTGGGTACTGATTTTTGGCGCATTTGTTTTTGCTGTCTTAGGTGATAATGTTGGCTATTTTACGGGGCATAAATTTGGCAGAAAATTATTTGATAACCAAGATTCCTGGTTATTTCATAAAAAACATATTGTGAAAACACAAGATTTTTATGAAAAGCATGGGAAAAAAACAATTGTTTTAGCGAGATTTATGCCAATTGTCAGGACTTTTGCCCCCATTGTAGCAGGAATTGGGGCTATGCACTATCGCTCTTTTATGTCCTATAACTTAATTGGTGGCTTTATTTGGACATTTGGTATTACTTTGTTGGGGTTTTTCTTGGGTAAATCTTTGCCAGCAGAACAATTAGATAAGTATCTATTACCAATAATTGGCTTGGTTGTGATTATTTCTTTATTACCATCAATTATTCATGTAATTCAAGAAAAAAGAGTTAAGAAATAAAGGTGACAGATGATAGGTGATAGGTGATACTCATAAGCCATTGTTCAATACTCGTTACCAAAGATGACCAAAAACTGGTAGCGTCAAACAAAGGAAAATATTTTTTGTGGATGTTACGACTTGAAAACACGTTCTAATTATTGGCAACTTTTACCCTATATCCGCACCCAGTGGGAAACTATCGCTAAGGGTTTTGTGGGAATTTTAGGATATGTACTGGCAACTTTAACCCTCATTAATGTCGCGGGTAAGTTGGCAGTTCCTTTTGGTGATGGTAATGTATTAGCGATCGCTCAGTTAGCAGGTATCAGCGCTGTGATATTTCTCATCAGAGGCTTTTTCCAGTCTATGCAAGATTTATATATGGCCAGGGCAGCGTTACGGGTAGCTTTTTACCTGCGTCAACGGGTTTACTCACATTTACAAAAACTTAATCTCAGCTATTTTGAAACTGCCAAAGCTGGAGATTTATCCTATCGTCTAACGGAAGATGTGGACAGAGTTGGGGAAGTTATTAATAAACTGTTTCATGATTTTCTTCCCTGCGCTTTACAGTTAATTGCTATTCCTATCTACATGATTTATTTGAATTGGCAATTGACTTTAGCGACAGTAATTGTTGCCCCAATTATGGGAATTTTAATTGGTTGGTTTGGGGAAAGATTACGAAAATTTTCTTTAAAAAGCCAAAATCGTATTTCTGATTTATCTGCTATTTTAACAGAAGTTTTTAGCGGTATTCGCTTAATTCAAGCTTTTGCTGCGGAAAAATATGAAATAGAGCGATTTACCTATGAAGCAGAACGGAGTTTTAAAGCTAAATATTCCACCGAAAGATTAAAGGCAATTCAAATTCCTATTGTCGGCTTTTTAGAAGCTGTGAGTGCCTTATCTTTACTCATGGTAGGAACTTGGCAAATATCCCAACGCAATTTAACTGTAGGTGAATTTTTTAGTTATTTAACAGCAGCAGCTTTGTTAATTGATCCCATTGGTCATACTACTAATAACTATAATGAATTTAAACAAGGTGAAGCATCGGTTGATCGGGTTTTTGAATTATTAACAATTCAACAGATCGGAAGAGCGTCGTGTAGGGAAAGA
>OGVQ01000124.1_pt1 | contig 15592 bp, 26 predicted proteins | sample 1575801 | NCBI WGS metagenome assembly OGVQ01 (sample SAMN07581550, study PRJEB24739) | freshwater metagenome | place: Singapore | collected 2015-04 | reverse complement strand
GGAGAAGATTTTTACTCTTGCTTCTGGTTACTGAGCTAGTCGAAGGGTCGAAGTAAGTCGAAGTATTCCCTCTTGCCTATAACTTGGTTTAATAAGAAAAGTGGTGTCACCAGAAAAATAATGATTTGCCGTCTAAAGGGCAAGAGATAATCGACTTTGCTGCTGAAATTGGGCTACCTTTGATGGATTGGCAGAAGTTTGTAGCCATTCATGGGCACAAAATCAAACCCGATGGCAGATGGCATCATTCTGAGAATGGGCTCGTAATTGCACGCCAGAATGGTAAATCGACCTTCATGATGCTTCGAATGCTGACTGGTGCTTATGTATGGGGCGAAGGATTGCAACTAGCATCTGCTCACAGACTTACAACATCCCTCGAAACCTTCAGGCAGATCGTTGCCCTAATTGAAGAAAACGATAAATTGGCTTCTGAGGTCAAGAAAATCAGATGGCAACATGGTGCAGAAGAATTAGAACTTAAGGGCAATCGAAGAATAGTCATCAAAGCATCAAACAATGCTTCTCGTGGTATCTCAAAGCCAGAAACCATTCACCTGGATGAGTTGCGTGAATACAAAGATCAAGATGCCTGGTCTTCTATGCGATACACAATGATGGCTGCTAAAAATCCCCAAACTTGGATTTATTCAAATGCCGGAGATCAGCATTCAGTTGTATTAAACTCTTTACGATCCAGAGCACTAGCTGCTGCTGGAGGTGCAAATGATGATATTGGTTGGTTTGAATGGAGTGCAGAACCCAATACTCCTATCACTCTTCCGTCTGGTGAGCCGAACTGGGAAGCGTTCGCTCAAGCCAACCCTTCTTTAGGTATAACAATCCATCCAGACAATTTGAAGGCAGTTATTAACGATCCGCCAGATATTGTGCGAACTGAAGTTTTATGCCAATGGGTAGATACAATCAATTCAGTAGTCGATGCACAAAAATGGCAATCATGTGCGATTGATCCAATTCCGCTTGATCCTGATAAGCCAATGTGGATGGGATTAGACCTTAGCCCGGATCGTAAATTTGGTGCTTTAGTTGCAGCACAACGATTACCAGGTGAAAGATTTTATATTCAGTTATTACATACCTGGTCAAATGACTTCTCACTAAATGACCTGGCTATTGCCAACGATGTTGCGCCATATTTTAGAAAATACCAGGTAGAAACAATTGCCTATTCAAAGCGAACCGCAGCAGCCGTTGCTACTCGACTATCTCAGGCTGGAATACCAACCACAGATATGGATGGGGCGATTTATAGCGAAAGTTGCGATCGCTGGCTTGGAGCAATTAATAGCCATCGATTACAACATGGCGATCAAGAAGAATTAACTCAACAAGTTTTATCAGCTGCCAAATTACCTTATGGCGATGGTGCTTGGATTATTGGAAGAAGAGCCTCAAGGGTTGCCGTTTGTGCAGCCGTTGCCAGTGCCCTAGTTTCTTACTTTGCGACACAACCCGAAACGGAGATAGACATACAAATCGGATAATTCGGACATAAGGTATAATTACTACCTAATGGGACTATTCGATCGTTTTACAACAAAATCAGAAACTCCATCAGTCGATGTTTCTGCATCTTTGCCTTACAACATTTCACAGGCATTTGGTCAAACATTTTTAACACAACAAACTGCCACTAGAGAAGCATTTATGGCAGTGCCTTCAGCAGCTAGAGCACGCAACATTCTTTGCTCAACAGTTGCTGGACTTCCAATTGAGGGATACAACAAATTTACTGGCGCACATGTTGATTTGCCAACAGTAATTAATCAACCAGATCCACGCATTCCAGGATCTGCAATATATGCATGGCTTGCAGAAGATTTATTACTACATGGAATTGCTTATGGCATGGTTATGGATATGTATTCAGTATCTGATGGCGGTCGAGTTCGTCAATGGACACGCATCGCACCTAATCGTGTTGTTCAAAAATTAAATCAAAAAAACACTGAGGTTATTGGATACCAGGTTGATGGTGTTGAAGTGCCAACATCTGGAATTGGATCTTTAATTGTTTTTAGCGGATTGGATGAGGGTGTCCTATCGAGAGCAGGTCGCACAATCCGAGCAGCACTTGAATTAGAAAAGGCTGCTGAACTTTATGCAAAAGAGCCAGTGCCTACAATGGTTTTAAAATCAAATGGCACAAATCTAACTCCTGAGCGTATTACCAAACTTTTAGAGTCATGGAAAACATCTCGATCAACAAGAGCAACTGCATTTCTAAATGCTGACGTCGAATTGCAAGCGATGGGATTTGATCCTTCGAAATTACAGTTAAATGAGAGTCGCCAATATGTGGCACTTGAAATCGCAAGAGCGTGCGGCATTCCGGCTTATTTCGTTTCAGCAGAAACCACATCGATGACCTACTCCAATTCAATTTCAGAGCGCAAATCTCTTATTGACTTCGGTATTAAAAATCTAATTGTGCCGATTGAGCAACGCTTGAGCATGTCAGACTTTGTGCCTTACGGAACAGAATGCCGGTTCTCGTTAGACGAGTTCTTGCGTGGAGATGCATTACAAAGAGCACAAGTTTATGAAATCCTAAACAGAATTGGTGCGATGAGCATCGAGCAAATCCAGGAAGAGGAGGATCTGATCAAATCATGAAGATCAATTTCCCAATTACAATAACCGCAGCCGATACAAACAAGCGCACTATCTCAGGTCGCATTGTGGCATTCAATGAGGTTGGAAATACATCCGCAGGACTTACTGAGTTCATGCCTGGATCTATTGACTTTTCAAAGCCAGTTAAGTTATTACTGGAGCACGATCGCACACGCCCACTAGGCAAATTAATCGACATTACCGCATCAGATAGCGAGATCACCGCTACATTCAAATTGGCAAAGACATTTGCAGCTGATGATGCTTTGGAAGAGGCAGCCACTGGACTTCGTGATGGTTTCAGTGTTGGTGTTGCCGTTGATGCATGGGAAAACAAAGGTGGAGTAATGGCTATTACTGCATCCACTTTACAAGAGGTCAGTTTGGTATCTGATCCAGCAATAAATTCTGCTCGTGTCGCTGAAGTTGCAGCATCTGAAGCAGAAACAAAAGAGAATTCCGAAGCAACCGCTACGGATGAACAACCACAGGAGGACACAGTGTCTGAAGTTAATTCAGAAGCCCCTATCGCAACCGAAGCGGTAGAAGCGGCAAAGGCTGAGCCAGTGGCAGTTAATGCATCAACACCAGTTGCATACACAAAGCCACGCTCACCAATCAATTCAAAAGCATCTTACCTAGAGCATTCAGTACGTGCTGCACTAGGCAACGATGAGAGCAAGCAATACATCGCATTCGCTGCGGATACAACAGATAACGCAGGTTTGATCCCAACACCTCAATCAACTGAGGTTATCAACGGCATCTCAAATGCAGATCGCCCATCTATTGAGTCAGTATCTCGTGGCGCACTTCCAGCATCTGGAATGACTTTCGAGATTCCAAAAATCACAGTTGCTCCAAGTGTAGCAATTGCATCTGAAGGTGGAACTCCATCAGAAACTGATCAAAACGCAGCATTTGTTTCAGTTGATGTTAAGAAGTTCATCGGACAACAAACATTCTCACTAGAATTGTTGGATCGTTCATCTCCAGCATTCTTCCAAGAATTAGTGCGTCAAATGGAATACGCATACGCAAAGGCAACAGACAAAGCAGTTTCTGATGCATTAATTGCTGGCGGAACTGATGGTGGAAACCGCACAGTTTCAGCTGCTAACATCGCAGACTTCGTTTCAGATGCAGCAGTTTCAATTTACAAGGGCACACTTGGATTTGCTGAGAACATCATTGTATCTCCAGAACAATGGGGCAACTTGATGGGCTTAGTTGATGGTTCAAACCGCCCAGTTTTCACACAAACAATCAATCCACAGAACGCTGGCGGAAATCTAACTGCTACATCAGTTCGTGGAAATTTACTTGGACTAAACCTTCGTGTAGATCGTCAATTAACAACAGGATCAGGCGTTGGCGACAACACAATGATCGTTGTAAACCCAGCAGCATACACATGGTATGAGAGCGCACGCCTACAACTACAAACTAACCTAATTTCAACAGGTCAGGTTCAAGTTGGCTACTACGGCTACGGCGCAGTTGCAACCAAACTTGGTGCAGGTGCTTACCGCTGGATGGTTGCTTAGTCAATAGCAATTAGTGCCCGGGGTTGCTCCCGATCTCGGGCATCCATTAATGGGAGTTAAGGAGAAGACATGCCATCAATTATCACAGCCACCGAGTTGCGGTCAGTGCTTGGCGTGTCTTCATCCTTATACGATGACACGTATCTAAATGGCATTATCGACACTGCAGAAGGCGTAATCCTTCCAATGTTGGTTTCATTCAAAAGCCCTATTCAAGAGGCATCATTAACCGACAATGTAGCAACATTTACAACACTTGGAATTCATGAATTTACAGAAGGTCAATCAGTCGTCATCGCAGGATGTGGAACACCTTACAATGGAACACGCACAATCTTGGCAGATAATCTTGGACAATATACATTCTCATGCGCCATTACAAACGCAGATGTTGCGAGCGCAAATATCATTCCATCAGGAACTGCAACACTCACAGGTGCTTCGACTTATGTTGGCAACCAGCCAGTGCGATCAGCAGTTTTCGCGGTATCTTTAGAGGTATTCCAATCACGCCTATCAGGTGGCGGTCAGATCGAGGGCGTGGATTTTAGCCCTACTCCATTTCGTATGGGTCGCTCACTATTCAATCGCTGCGTAGGATTGTTGGGGGCTTACTTAGATGTTGAAAGCATGGCTCAATAGTGCCAGCATCGACAATCTTATCTCAGGTTAGACAACCGCTAGCAACCGCACTTGGATCAGTTGCTGGAAATGTTTATTCATTCGTTCCAGAAAGCGTCATTCCGCCAGCAGTTGTTGTTGTGCCAGATAGCCCATACCTGGAACTTGAAACAATAAACAAAAATACAATCCACACCAAAATCAATTTTACAATCTCAGTCGCAGTTGCCTATAACTCAAATCCAGCCAGCCTGGACAATATCGAGCAGCTGCTTTTAAGTGTTCTGGCAGTTATCCCATCAGGATATATCGTCAGTTCGGTCGATCGACCAACAGTTCAGCAAGTTGGAGCAAGCACACTGCTTATCGCAGATGTTCGAGTTTCTACCTACTACACACAAACCGCATAAGGAGCATCATGGCAACCACAGTAATAACAGGTCGTGATATTTCGTTGTCTTTCACAGGTGGAACAGACATCGAAGCACAAGCGACAAACGCAGTTCTGACAAAAGAATTTGATCGTCAGACATACCAGACTTTAGATGGCGAAGCCTACAAAGTTGTAAATGTATCTGGAACTTTCCAATTAGATATGTTGGCTGACTGGGGCAAGGCTAACTCAGTTTGCGAAGCAATCTGGGCAGCATGCGATAGCGCACCAAACACAGAAATTTCAATCACACTTACAGCTGCAACTGGCGCACAATTTGTGTTCCCAGTATTGCCAGTTTATCCAACCGCAGGTGGCTCAGGAGTAGATGCTCAAACAGTATCTTTCACATTTCCAGTTGCTCGTGGTGAAGTTACAGAGACATTTAGTTAAGAAATAAAACGGGAGCAAACAAATGAAACTACCAATAACAATTGAATATAACTCAGGAGAGCAAGCCACTTACATAGCCCAACCGCCTGAGTGGGCAAAATGGGAAAAGCAGACAGGAAACACGATTGGACAAGCCAAAGAAAAGATTGGCATGTGGGATCTTATGTTTTTGGCTTATCATGCTCATAAGCGTGCCATCGCTGGTGATAAACCAGTCAAGCCAATGGATGCCTGGATGGAAACAGTCGCTGATGTAATAGTTGGTGATGCGGATGACCCAAAAGTCATCCAGAAGGAAGCGTAAGTCGTTTATTGGTTCAGGTGGCAATAGCCACACAGATTCCAATGAGTGAATGGACTGATGCAGAAGATTTACTAACTGCAGTTGAGATATTGAAGGAGCGGAGTAATGGCTAATGAAACAATCGCCTATAACAAAAAAGACCTCCGCGATGTCCTTAAGGCATTCAAACTTATGGATGCTCAGGCTACTGAAGAAGCAAGAACGCAATCTGCTGCTTTGGCGTATTTTGCATCTGAGGAAATTAAAGCGACTGCTCGCACAAGAACAAAAGGAGCGAGCGCAGTTCAGAGAATTGCAGATGGCGTATCGATCAGCAAATCCTCAAAGATTGGTGAGTTCTCTTACGGCTTCGCACGCCAAAAGTTTTCAGGTGGTGCTACAACGCAAACCCTATGGGGTGGTTATGAGTTTGGTTCTAATAAGTTCAAACAGTTCCCTAGTTATAGCGGGCGGCAAGGCAGAGGTAGTCGAGGATGGTTTATCTATCCAACCCTTCGCAGAATTCAGCCTGAATTGATTAATAAGTGGGAAACTGCGTTTGATCGCATTTTGAAGGAGTGGGCATAGTGGCAACTGGTAATCGCACCCTTAAGTTATCCATCCTTGCCGATGTTGATGATCTAAAAAAGAAGTTAGACCAGGCTGATAAAGCCGTAGAAGATAACTCAAGCAAACTAGGAGCGTTTAGTAAGAAGGCTGCTGCAGCGTTTGCCGTTGCTGGTGCTGCTGCCGTTGCCTATGGGTCTAAATTAGCCATTGATGGCGTTAAAGCGGCGATTGCAGATGAGCAAGCACAACTTAAATTAGCCAATGCCCTAAAGGCTGCCACAGGGGCTACAGATGCCCAAATAAAGGCAACTGAGAGCATGATCCTCAAAACATCTTTGGCAACTGGTGTTGCTGATGATGAACTGCGACCAGCACTCCAGAGATTAGCCGTATCAACTAAGGATGTTGGCGAAGCACAAAAACTATTAGGACTTGCCCTTGATATATCTAAAGGATCAGGCAAGAGCCTGGAAGAAGTAGCCAATGCTTTGGGCAAGGCTCAGGATGGCAATACCACTGCACTCCAAAGATTAGGGCTTGGCTTATCTAAGGCTGAACTATCGACTCTTTCATTCACAGAAGTTCAACAAAGATTATCTGATCTTTATGGTGGATCAGCAGCTGCTAACGCTGAGACATTTCAAGGCAAAATTGATCGTTTAAAGGTTGGCTTTGATGAGGCTAAAGAAGCACTGGGAACTGCATTACTTCCACAGGTTGAGCGATTTATTGGTTTCTTAAACACCACCGGCATTCCAGCACTTAACGCATTTATTGCCGGACTTACTGGTGATACAGGATTGACTGCCGGATTAGAAGAAGGACAAAAGGGATTTGCCACATTTGGAAAAATTGTCTCAGGTGTTATTGGTATTGTTCAAGGATTTATTACATTTATCAGAGAAGCAGTCGGTTTATTGGTTGAGTTTGCTAACCAGGCAATCCGGGTCATTAACATAGTTAAGCCAGGAACTGATATTGGATATATTCCAAACCCATCACTTACTGGCGGAATGCTTGGACAATCAGCACCAACACTTCCAGCAACTGCCAATGTTCGAGAAAACCGCACAACAACAGTTAATAACATTACAGTTAAAACAATCGATAGCGAAGGCGCATCCAGAGCAGTTGCAAAAGTATTGAGCCAATCATCAGCCAGGTCAGTGCCAGCATTAAGCGGTAAAAGCGTTAGAGGCGACTAATGAGCCAATTTACTCCTGAATGGAAATTGAATATCGCTGGAGTTGATTATGCCAATGTCGCAATTTCAGATATATCTCACGAAGCAGGTCGCACAGATATTTATCAGCAACCAAATCCAGGCTATATTCAAATTGACCTCGTTGCCCTTGAAAATGAAACTTATGACATCCAGGTAAATGATGCACTGACTTTACAAGTCAAAGATAGTTCAGGCACTTATGTGCCTTTGTTTGGTGGCAATATCACCGACATTACCATCTCAGTTGGTGCCACTGGATCAATTGGATCAGTTCTTGCTTATTCAATTATTGCACTTGGATCTTTGGCTAAATTGGCTAAAATCATTACAACTGGCACTTTGAGCCAGGAGAAAGATGGTTTGCAGATTTACCATCTTTTAAGTGAATATCTATTAAATAACTGGAATGGCTTGCCAGCAGCCACAACCTGGTCAGCGTATTCAACCACTGAAACTTGGACTACTGCTGCAAATCTAGGACTTGGTGAGATCGATCAACCAGGACAATACACAATGGAAAATCGAGCATCCGCTGAGGATACGATTTACAACATCGCATCACTAGTTGCTAACTCAGCCTTTGGTTATTTATATGAAGATAATCAAGGCAACATAGGTTATGCAGATGCATCTCATCGCCAGGATTATGCAGCTGCCAATGGATTTGTGGTTATTTCAGCCAATACAGCAATTGGTTCAGGATTGGCTACTAAAACCCAGATTGGCGATGTGCGAAACTCAGTTGCCATTAATTATGGAAACAATTTTGGATCTCAGAAAACTGCTCAAGATACGACATCCATCGGCACATACGGCTACAAAGCAGAAACCATTAACTCAACTATTCATAGCCCAACAGATGCTCAAAATGTAGCCAATCGATACATCTCACTGCGTGCCTATCCTCAAGCCAACTTCGACAGCATCACATTCCCAATCACTAATCCAGAAATGGATAATACGACCAGAGATGCCTTATTAGGCGTGTTTATAGGTCAGCCTATTAGGATCACCGATTTACCTGCTCAAATCGCCACTGGAGGCGTTTTTGAGGGGTATGTAGAGGGATGGTCATGGAGCACATCTTTCAATGAATTATTCTTAACAATCAATCTCTCACCAATAGCATTCTCAGCCGTATTCCAGGCATGGGATGAGGTCAATGCCTCCGAAGCATGGAACACATTATCAAGTATAATTACCTGGCAGACAGCGATAGGAGTAATAGCGTAATATGGCAAACACAACCAATTTTGGGTGGGAAACACCTGACGACACCGATCTAGTAAAAGATGGTGCGTTGGCTATCCGCACACTTGCTGGAGCAATCGACACATCCTTCGCTGGCGTATCGATCAATGCACAAACCGGCACAACTTATACCGCAGTTTTAGCAGATGGATTAAATAAAGTTGTAACAATGGATAATGCTTCCGCAAATGATTTTAAGATACCAACAGATGCATCAGTAGCATTTCCAGTTGGCACAGTATTAAATGTTTATTGTAAAGGTGCTGGAACTACAACAATTTCAGCCGTAACTTCAGGAACTACAACAATCACATCTGCGGGAGCAGTTGCTGCATCACCGACAGTTGCAAGTAAAAAAGCAGCTAGTTGTGTGAAAATTGCAGCAAATTCATGGATCGTGGTGGGCGGAATTGCCTAATCTACTTTTAGGATTTTTTGCCGGTGGTTCAAAACCCGAGCCAAAAGTTGAATACTTAGTTATTGCTGGTGGTGGTGGTGGTGGTTGGTATTCAGGCGGTGGTGGTGGTGCTGGTGGCTATAGAAACAGTTTTGGAACTGAGGCGTCAGGCAGAAACTCATCAACTGAATTACCAATTACTTTCACATTAAATACTAATTACAGCGTCGTCGTTGGTGCTGGTGGTGCTGGTGATACCAATGGTTCAACAAAAAACAATGGTGGTAATTCCACATTTAGCACAATAACTTCAACTGGTGGTGGTGCTGGTGGAACATTTAGCGATCCGCCAATTTCAAATGGTAATTCAGGTGGTTCAGGTGGTGGTGCTGGAATTTATGCTGGTGGCACAAAAGGTTCAGGAACTGCTGGACAAGGTTACGATGGTGGTGAAGATTATAGTGATTTAGCCAATGGAGGCGGTGGTGGTGCTGGTCAAGCAGGTGCAAACGCAACAATCAATGCTGCTGGAAAAGGTGGCGACGGCTTATCCTCATCAATAACTGGAAGTGCCCAAACTAGAGGCGGTGGTGGTGGTGGTTCAAGATATACAAATACATCAGTAACTACTGGGGCAGGGGGCGCAGGTGGTGGTGGTGCTTCCAATGGTACAACTGCTGGCAGTAATGGAACTGCAAACACAGGCGGCGGTGGCGGTGGTGGTGGTACTGTCACAAATGCTACTGATCGTTACGGTGGCAATGGCGGTTCAGGAATTGTTATTTTAACCTATCCTAATACTTACACACTTACTGTTGGTGCAGGATTAACCGCTGGCGTGACAAATGCAAATGGCGCAACAGGTAAAAAATATACTACTTTAATTTCAGGTAGTGGAAATGTTAGTTGGTCATAATGGCAACATACGCATTATTAGATCAAAACAATATAGTAATAAATGTTATTACTGGCGTTGATGAAAATGTTACGCAAACAGATTTAGATGGCTCAGTTATTGGCGGATCAACTGAAGCATGGGAACAATTTTATGCAGCGCAAAATTGGCTTAATGCATCAAGTTGTAAAAGAACTTCATATAATGCAGCAATTAACGGATTTAGATTTAATTACGCTGGCATAGGATACAAATATGATGAGGTTGCTGACGCCTTTATTGCGCCTAAACCTCAATGCGGACATACTGAATTACAATTAAATGACCAATATCGCTGGGAATGTGCAAATGAAGAACATCAAACCTTGGCTGAGTAAATCTGCGGTTCAATTAAGAGAGCAGATCGATGATTGTTTTCCCGATCGCGATCGTTCTTCTGATGGTTGGATTGGCGATGCTAGGCACGCTACAAGACCGAGCGACCATAACCCTAGCGATACGGGCGTGGTTCGCGCTATCGATGTGGACAAGGATCTAAACATGATCAAATCCCTAAGCCTGGATTTAGTGGAGCAGTTGCGACTTTATGCCAGGTCAGATAAGAAGAAACGCATTACTTACATCATCCACGATGGTAAAATTTGTTCTGCTAAAGGAAATTGGAAATATAGGGCTTACACAGGTTTCAACCCACACAAGCATCACATCCATATTTCTTTTAGCCCTGCGGGAGATCAGGACAGTTCGTTCTTTGATATACCACTTCTCGGAGGCAAAATATGAAACTATCTAAAAAACACAAAGCAGCGATTAAGTCATATCTGCGAGCAGTAGCAGCTAGTGGAATTACAGTTGCCCTAGCAATCGTTGGCGATGTAAAGCCAGAGTATGCAGTATTGCTTGGTGCAGTAATCGCTCCATTAATCAAGTGGTTAGATCCTAAAGAAGAAGAATTTGGCTTGACTACAAAACTATGAGCCAGGCAGATTTCTTCACGCTTTACTTTGCAACAATAGGAGTAATTGGATCTCTTGCTGCTTATGTTATTTCGCATTTGATGGCTGAAATTAAACGCCTCAATGAGCGTGTCGATGAGATTTATAACATTTTGCTTGAGAGATAATTAAAAACATGGCAGCCAAAAAGAAACCAGCAAAGCGTATCCGCAGGAGTGTTGCTCGTAAAGAAACGACTGCACTGGATATGCATGCCATAGCGTTAAACGAGTGGTATCAATCGTTGCGTAGGGCTGGTTTCAGCGTTGAGATTGCACTTGGGTTGATGGATAATAAAAACAGTATGCCTGATTGGTTAATACCGCAGACCGCAGATACTGACATCACTCCATTTCATGACGACGATGAGGATGAGGATTAATAACTGAAGCGATACCTGGTTATCTCGGATCTACAAATTCCATATCACCATGAGCAAGCAGTAAAAAATGTCATCAAATTAGCAAGACGGGAGAAGTTCGACAGTGTCCTTTGCGTTGGTGATGAAATTGATTTTCAAACAATCAGTCGTTGGGCTGAGAAAACACCTTTGGCTTATGAGCAAACTTTGCATCGGGATCGTGAGCAAACTCAGCAAATTCTTTGGGATCTCACCGAGCATGCTCGAGAGGCTCATATTGTCCGCAGTAATCATACTGATCGCCTATATAACACTTTATTAAAAGTTCCAGGACTTATCAGTCTGCCAGAGCTGCAATACGATAAGTTCATGGATTTTGCCACTATGGGCATCCAGTTCCACAAAACATTTTACGAGTTTGAGCGTGGCTGGATTTTGGCACATGGCGATGAAGGCAACTCGAACCCTAACGCAGGCATAACTGCCCTAAATCTTGCCAAAAAGGCAGGAAAGAGCGTTGTTTGCGGTCATACCCATAAGTTAGGGCTAAGTGCCTATACGGAGGGCGTAGGAGGGCATTACAGGACGATTTGGGGCATAGAAACTGGCAACTTGATGAACAAGTCAAAAGCCAATTATGTGAAAGGTATTGCCAACTGGCAAATGGGCATAGTTATCCTGGACTGGGATGGCAAGAATATGACCCCACACATGATCCCGATTAACAAGGATGGGTCATTTGTAGCATTGGGCAAATCCTATGTCTAGAGAAACCGACTACAAACCACGCACAATCGATGAACAGATCGATGTTATTGATAACAGTATCGTTATCTAACACGCCCAACAATTAGCAGAGATTGTCGCTGATCTAGCACATACTTAATCCCAACAGGCAAAAGCCTGAGATCGGGAGCAATGATGGAAAACATAACAGACATCCAAGCAGCTGCTATTGCCATGATTTCATTTGTGGCGACTTACAGTTTCTTTGCTTGGCGAGAAGATCGCATGAATAAGAAAATGGATGAAGCATGGCGTGCCGGGTATGAACAAGGCATGAAAGTGATTAAGCACAATGTCCGATAATCGTGAAGCCATTTTTGATGAAGCAAGATTACTCATACAAGATCGAGGTCGAGTTTATGGATCTCCTTACACCAACCACAAGCGAATTGCAGAGTTGTGGACAGGATTGTTCGAGTTTCCAATTACTGCACACCAGGTTGTCCTGGCAATGGCAGCAGTCAAATTGGCTCGGCTTGTTGAAACACCCACACATCATGACAGTGTCGTGGATGCGGTTGCATACCTGGCATTCTATGAAGATGTCCTCGAAGCGCAGTTAAGCGATGATTACGAGAAATTCTAATCGGAGCATTTGGTGTGATTACCATAAAGCACAATTTGGAGCGCAGACGATCAAAGGTCAAATGCCAGCGACCTGGATTTCAACAAGCGCAAATGGAACGCAGCGATTTTACTGCGACAACTGCCGACACTATGTGGAGGCTTGGCATGATGGGAGCACTTGGGATCTTCGTGCGCAAATCGAATTCAGACAAGGGAAACAGGAGATAGATTATGGGTTTTAATTTAGATGATTACGAACCAGTCGAAGTTCGATTGGATAAGTTTTGGAAGGAGCATCCAGATGGGCGTATTGAAACGGAGTTATTGGAAGCATCGAAAGATCGTTTTATTGTTATGGCTAGGCTTTATCGAACTGAGGCTGATGCGAAGGCTTGGACAACTGGTATCGCTGAAGAAACAGTGGCAGCGAGAGGTGTCAATCAAACTTCTGCACTGGAGAATTGCGAAACTTCTGCGATTGGTCGAGCACTGGCAAATGCTGGATACGCTACCAAAGGCAAACGCCCGTCGAAAGAAGAAATGCAAAAAGTTGCGATCGGATCTCAAGAGCACACAAAACCAACTTATGGCGCACCGGGATCTCGATCAGCTGCAGTAGCCAATGCACTGCGTAATGCTGATTGGACTGCTCCTAAACTAGAAGATCCAGCACCAGTTGCTTGGACAGTTGATGAAGTAGCACAATCCTTAAATGCTGAAGTTGTTGTTGAAGTATTTGATTGTAAGCATGGTCAAATGCTGAAGAAAGAAGGCACATCAAAAACTGGCAGACCATTTATGGGATATGTGTGCACTGAAAGAAATAAGGCAGATCAATGCGAGCCGAAATGGGCAAAGATAACTGCCAATGGCAAATGGTATTTCCCTGACCCAGATAAGGAAAAAACAAATGGGTGAACTAGAGATCACTTACAAAAATGGGCTTAGGCTCAAGTTTGAGGAGCAAGGCTTGATGGCGGATGTTGTGCCACTTAGCGAATGCTGCGAGTTATGTAATGACCCACGCATGATCCATGATGAAGGATTGCTCAAGTGCGTAGGTTGTGGAGTTATTAATCGGATTGATTATGGACATCATGCCTAGTTATGACTATGAATGTCAAGGCGAGGAGGTTGTAATGGAGTTTGACCTAGCATTCGCCCATGAGCCTCCTGCTTGCCCTACATGTGGCGCAAAAATGCGTAGGGTTTATTCAGCCACACCGGCAATCTTCAAAGGTCGAGGATGGGGATCAAAACCTTGAGGGCATCTGATGAGTATTACACGCCTCAATGGATATTCCAAGCGTTAAATATCAAATTTGATTTAGATGTATCTGCACCTGAAGGCGGAGTGCCCTGGTTGCCTGCTGAGCATTATTACACAATCAAAGATGATGGATTGGTTCAAAATTGGTTTGGAAAAGTATGGATGAACCCACCATTTTCACAATCCACGCCCTGGGTTAATAAATTTATCGATCATGGTAATGGTATTGCCTTAGTTCCATTTGCTAAATCTGCGTGGTTTCATAATTTATGGAATGTGGCAGATGGAATAGTGCCATTAACATCTAAGTTAAAATTTGAACATCGAGATAAAGGAACTCAAAGCATTTTTATGTCGTGCTTCCTAGCGTCAATGGGTTCATATTGCACAGATTATCTTGAAAAATCCAATATAGGAAAAATGCGATGATCGAAGCAGCCGTCATGAAATGCAACGCATGCAAGAAAAACACCATTTTCGAGATTGAATATGGATGGGATACAGTGCCTGGAGTTGTAATCGCAGAATGCCAAAAGTGCTATCGCAAGGGAGCAAGGCTGGAGGAGGACATCATGGATAAACAGGTAGAAAGATGCCAGTTATGTGGTGGATGGAAAATCGATTATCAAAAATGTGGGGCTTGTAAAGAGTAGCGACACGCCGTCTGACCTGCGGTTTTAGAGAGGATACTTGCATGGATATGCTAGGCTATAACAAGCATTCGCTTTCAGAGCGAAAAGGCGAGCCCCGTAGGGGATGGCTCGCAAGGTGCTGGCTATTTGGGCTATCTCTATTTGTAGCGCAAATCTTCGCTCAAGAGATTGCTTTCGCACAAACAATAAATACATATAAGCAATACACATTTATGCAATTAAACTATGATTTCAAAGAGTTCTATTGTGTAAGTGATCTTTGGTATAAAGAGAGTAGATGGTCGCCTACGGCTAAGAATACTAAGTCATCAGCGTATGGAATACCTCAACTACTTAAGTTAAAGAGTAAAGACCCGTTTTATCAGATAGATAAGGGATTGATATATATAAAGGATAGATACTCAACTGCTTGTAATGCGCTCGCTTTCCATAATCGCAAAGGGTATTACTAATGACTAAGCCAGGTGTAGGCACAAGAGTTTGGCGTAAGACCAGAGAAAGAATACTCAGGCGTGATCAGTTCATTTGCCAGTATTGTGGACAAGAGGCTGATACAGTAGATCATGTGATACCTAGAAGATGGAGGTGAGATTAACATTACCTCTACTTTAGGAGATGGAGGTGAGATTAATATTTCATCTGGGGGTAATATCACCACAAAAAACTTATACTCCTATTCATATCCACATATCGTGACTGGGAAAC
>OGVQ01000123.1_pt1 | contig 15647 bp, 15 predicted proteins | sample 1575801 | NCBI WGS metagenome assembly OGVQ01 (sample SAMN07581550, study PRJEB24739) | freshwater metagenome | place: Singapore | collected 2015-04 | reverse complement strand
CGCTGGCGCTTTGGCGCTGTTGTAAGGTGGTGGTCATGTGTTTATGATTGCGTTTGAGTTATGTATGTTTTGGTAGGTGTTTCTACCTTATGAACTTATATTAAGCAAAATATTTCGATTTGTAAAGTTATTTAACTAAAGTATTGGTTATAACAGTTATTAGTTTTTCTAATGTGTGGAGAGGCACAGAAATCTAGTTTCTGTGCCTTATGCTGATCAACCGGGAGGCCATGCCATAGGACGACGGCCAAGAATTGCACATAATTCAAAACCCCCTGTAGTCCCTCCTTACTAAGGCTACGGTGTACACACAAGTTCTATCTGTCTTCGTTTTATGATTATTTAGCCCCCTAGATCCCCTGCCCCCGTGACCCCCAAGTTTGGGGGTAAAATGGGGGACTTTGAAATTCTTATTCCCCCAGAATTGGGGGTTAGGGGGCATCAAAACCCTAAGCTGTTACGCAGCTAGATCCAATAATCCTAATATTGTTATTTCTTGTAGTGCGGGCATACTATGGCTAACGCCACGCTACGCGAACGGCAAACTCAGTACAAGTCTTGCCCGCAAGAATTATACACATTAAATGCACAACAGCTTATTAGGCCACTTGATTAAACTGTACACGGTAGCTTACTAAGGGAGGACGGTGAAGCCGGGTGGTAAACTATATGCAAGTTTGCAAAGAAATGGTATAGCTGATGTAGTTTTATCTCAATATTTTTGTAAGAATTCAGGTGAGGTAAGAGGTAAAAAGATCCCCGACTTCTGTGAGCAATTTATCATTGATGGACACAATTACAGGACTTACGCAAAATATCTCTCAAACCCTCTTTTCTTCGTTCTCTTCGTTCCTATGCCTTCGGCACGCTTCGCGAACGTGGTTCATTATTCCGTGACTTGTGGGTAAGTCCTAAATTAATAAAAGAAGTCGGGGATCTGGGTATGAACGAGCGCTATAGCTGAATACTTATATATTTTTTACATTTGTAGCTGCGTGGATGGCCGTGATAATTGCATTATTTATCGCCATATCTTTACTTGTAGCAATGACATTTTCGGATACAGTCCGTTGAGCAACTACACCACAAACGGCAGCAGCAGCAAAACCATAAACTCCTGCCATTTTAAATAGTGTACCCGCTTCCATTTCATAATTCAAAATATTTAATTGGCGATATTCTTCAGTAATTCCTTCTAGTTTACGTATTAAATGAGAATTAGCTGAATTTGTCCGTTCTTGTCCTTCATAAAAAGTGTCAACGGAAGCGGTAATTCCTAAATAATGTTCAATTTTTAATTCTTGTGCCGCGTTGACTAAAGCTACAGTTAAAAACGGATCTGCTGCTGCTGGGTATTCTACAGGTGCAATATCATTTGCAGCACCTTGACGACATAAGGCTGCACTACTAATAACAATACTCCCAACAGCTATATGAGGTTGAATTGAACCACAAGTACCAATGCGAATAATTTTTTGTATCCCTACTTGCACCAATTCATTAACTACAATACTTAAAGAAGGCGCACCCATACCGCTAGTAGCAGATAAAACTGGTTTACCATTGGGTAAATATCCCAAATAGCTATGGAGTCCACGATTTTCTGATAATATCCGTACATCATGTAAATAGGTTTGGGCGATGAAATTAGCCCGTTGCGGATCACCTGATAATAATGCAATTGTGGGAGATGGTGAACCTAAATCTTCCCGTCCAAAATCAATATGATATAAGTGTTTATTCGTCATAATTAGCACCAACTTACATACTCCTGAATATAGACGTAAAGATTTTTTTAGAATCACCAATTACCAATCACTGCATTCTATCAATTGTGCGATATTGAATTGCTTCTGCTACGTGCTGGGGTTTGAGATTTTCATCTCCGGCTAAATCTGCTATGGTTCGTGCTACTTTGAGAATGCGATCGCTCGCTCTTGCGGATAACCCTAATTTTCTAATTGCTGCTTCTAATAAATTGCGACTTGGATCATCTAAATTACACCATTTTTGTAAATGACGACTTTGCATTTGAGCATTACAACGCAGATTATTTTCTGATTGAAACCGATTTGTGGCAATATCCCGCGCTTTTTGCACTCTTTCCCGGACAAATTTTGATGGTTCTCCTGTTGTGGATGTTTGAGTAATTTCCTCTGGTTTTAAGCGATTTACCGCTACTTGTAAATCAATTCTATCCATCAATGGTCCTGATAATTTTGCCCAATATTGCTCTCTTTGTCTAGGTGAACAGGTACATCCCTGAATTGTATCACCATAATAACCACAAGGACAGGGATTTGTAGAAGCTACTAATGTAAATTGTGCGGGAAAAACGACAGATTGACGAGTACGAGAAATGGTAACATAGCCATCTTCTAAAGGTTGACGTAAAAACTCTAAAACATCTCTTTTAAATTCCGTTAATTCATCCAGAAATAAAATTCCTCGATGAGATAAAGAAATTTCACCAGGACGGGGAAAACTACCTCCACCAACTAAAGAAGGACCTGATGCGGAATGATGGGGACTACGAAAAGGTCTTTCTCTAACTAATGAACCACGATTTTTTAATAAACCAGCAACGGAATGAATGCGAGTAACTTCTAAAGATTCCGAAAATTCCAAAGGTGGTAAAATACCCGGTAAACGTCTTGCTAACATTGTTTTACCACTACCAGGGGGACCAACAAAAATTAAATTGTGTCCTCCAGCAGCAGCGATTTCCAAAGCTCGACGTGCATGAGATTGTCCCTTAACATCTTGCAAATCTGCTAAATGTAAAGATTTTCCTGATAAAGGTTCTGGGGTTTTATTTAATTTAACAGGTTTATATTTGCTAGGATTATTTAATAAATCCACTACATCAGAAATATTATTACAACTATAAACATCTAATCCTTCAACAACCGCAGCTTCTTGAGCATTATCAACAGGAACAACTAAACCAGAAATTCCCATTTTTTGAGCAGTTGCAGCAATGGGTAAAACACCCGCGACAGGACGCAAACTACCATCTAAAGAAACTTCACCTAAAAATAAAAAATCGCCTAATAAATCAGGATTTACCTGTTCAGAAGCGGCTAAAATTCCCACACTAATTGGTAAATCAAAAGCGGGGCCTTCTTTCCTTAAATCTGCGGGAGTGAGGTTAATTACGATCTTTCGCATAGGAAAAGCAAAACCGGCATTTTTCAACGTTGCTTTTACCCGTTCTTTAGATTCTTGAATTGCGGAATCAGGTAAACCTAAAATTACAATTCCCGGTAAGCCACCGGAAACATCAACTTCCACACCGACTTTAACCGCGTCGATCCCGATAATAGATGCACTCCAGACTCTAGCCAGCATTTTTTATATATTAATAAACCCTGAGAATATCAAAGCAGATCAGGCAGTGTATTAACAATGAGTGAAATCACTGAATACAAATGTTAATAATCATAAAATTAGAACAACTGCAAGCTAAAATAATAGCAGCTAAAGATGGAGGTGACTTATGGTTCAAGCATGAATAAAACCATTAACCTTTGAAGAATTCTTCACGCCATATGGTAATAATCCTCATTATTCATATAGATTCATTTATAGTTCAAATGTATTACAAAGCATAGGTTAAGATTTTGGACTCGATGGAAATATTCAAATTGCAAACTGAAGCAATAATACTGTGTGTAAAAATCAAAACTTTATGAATTCTCCACAAAAAGTTGATATCAAGTCAGAGATTATGAATATGCCTAGCTGGTTGCGTCGCCCCATTGGCAAAGCCAGTGAAATTTCTACTGTCCAACGTATCATTAAGCAAAGGCAAATTCACACAATTTGCGAAGAAGGGCGTTGTCCTAATCGGGGTGAATGCTATGCCCAAAAAACTGCCACTTTTTTATTAATGGGTTCAATCTGCACCCGCGCTTGTGCTTTTTGTCAAGTAGATAAAGGTCATGCGCCCATGATTTTGGATGAGGCAGAACCTCAAAAGGTGGCAGAATCAGTTCAGCTTTTAGGACTGCGCTATGTGGTATTAACTTCTGTTGCCCGTGATGACTTAGCTGATGGAGGTGCGAGTCATTTTGTCAAAACTATGGAAACTATTCGCCACCTCAACCCAGAAACAGAAATTGAAGTGCTGACACCGGATTTTTGGGGGGCTGGGGGTGTAGAAAGTCAACGCCACAGTATAGAGTTGATTATTAAGGCGCAACCAGCTTGTTTTAATCATAATGTGGAAACGGTACGCAGGTTAACTCCACCTGTGCGCCGTGGGGCGAAATATGACCGATCCTTAGCTGTCCTAGCCGCAGTGAAAGAATTTAATGATCAGATTCCTACTAAGTCAGGTGTGATGGTGGGACATGGGGAAACTATGGAGGAATTAATAGAGACAATGGCGGATTTGCGATCTGTAAAATGCGATCGCCTCACCATTGGTCAATATATGCGCCCTTCTTTAGATCATCTCCCCGTCCAAAAATATTGGACACCAGAGGAATTTACAGAACTCGCTAATATAGCCAAGGACATGGGATTTAATCATGTCCGTTCTGGTCCCCTGGTTCGCAGTTCCTATCATGCAGGGGTTGACGGTTGACTGTTGCCTATTGCCTATTGCCTCGCCCACTTGATATATAATGCTACGATATCAAGTATTGAATTAAGACTATTGCCGACGCGAAAACCAAGCAATGATAGCGGTAGTCTTTCTTGTAAATCTTAACTTTATAAAGAGTGCGTTGGGCTACAGCGTGCAAGTCTACGGAGGGATAACCGCTTCCATGCTCCCGTTGAAGTAGAAAGTAAAGTCTAGCTTTGTCTAGGTTTTATATAGCAGTTTGCTATTTCTTAAAAAGTCACGTAATTAGGAGAACGACTTATGACTGCTAAAAGCAAACCCGAAGTTAAACCTTCCTACGCTTTCCGTACTGGTTGGGCATTGTTACTTTTGGCTGTGAACTTTTTGGTAGCAGCCTACTACTTCCACATCATTGAATAGTTAGAAGTAGACTGGTGCTGCTTAAATCGTGCCTTTAAATAAACCCTTGGGGCGAATAAGCAGCACCAGAATCATAATTAATAGGGCTACACCCTGTTTATATTGTGAACCCAGCCAAGGGGTACTAATTTCCTGGGCAATACCAATAATAAAGGCGGCAGCGATCGCTCCGTAGGGATTACCAATACCCCCCAAAATCACTGAAGCAAATAAGGGTAAAATCAAAAACCAGCCCATATTCGGACGCACTGCGGTAATTAGCCCGTACATACTGCCACCTAATGAAGTAAATACCCCGGCAATTATCCAAGTCCAGAGAATGATTCTATCAACATTAATACCAGAAACTCGGGCTAGATCTAAATCATCAGCTACTGCCCGCATCCCTTTGCCAATTTTAGTATTTTGCAGCAGGTAGTGAAGGGATAAAATAGCTAAAATAGCCAATCCCAATACCAATAATTGATTTTGGGGTATTTTTAATGTCTCAAATTCTAAAGCGGGTATCACAGGCAGATTATAGTTTTGGTTTTTACCTCCCCAGATAAAAATAATCCCATTGCGAAGGAATAAGGCTAACCCGATAGAGATAATGATCAATGTTGTTGAGGTAGCACGGATAGACCGCATTTTTGACCATAGCAGTTTTTCTGCCAGTAACATTACCCCTACTGTTCCGACAGCAGCCACGATCATTGATAGCCAAATATTGACACCCATACCATTAATCATGAGGGTGAGATAAGCTCCCAATGTGAGAAAATCACCGTGAGCAAAATTAGATAACCGCAAAATTCCATAGGTTAAAGTCAGTCCAACTGCTGCTAGGGCAATAATGCTACCTACAGCAATACCATTGATAATTAATTGGGCAAACAGTTGTATATCCATAAATTATGAAGTTACTGTGAATTTATTGTAAAGTTAGGCAGTTGCTATTGACAAAATGGCTAGTCAGTGAGTGTATTCCATCATCCTTGGGATCTTCGTCACATTCAGCACTATTAGTAATGGGTTATATATAAATTGCATTTGTAGGTTAATATACATAAATACTGTTTACATTTTTATTTGTGAGCAGAATGTTTTTTCATCGGTCTAGTTGACCATGCAGCAGTCTTCCAGTTTACCAGAACGAAACTTACAAATAGACGGGAAGCCACTTTTGACAACAATTGAACATCTGGGGTATCAATTGTGGTTAGAAAGTAGCCTCAATCAATTACAGATTCGCCTTAAAGATTATCTAATTTCCTTGGCTACTACAACTTCCTCAGCAATAGCCACGGAATCTGATATTCTGGAAATAGTAGTTAACGAACTTCACAAAGCTTTAAGTGATAGTCTGATTGCGTTTACCCAGTGTATCGTAGCTGTTGCCCTATTTGAACCAGAACAAACCATTGGTCAAATTTCTCATATCTCAAATTTATCATTCACTCCTAATATTGAGAGTATACCCTCCACGGGAAAGAAGCTAATTCTCAGATTACATAAATCTATTCAGCTTCAAGATTTACAGCAAATGGAGACTCAGCAAGGTGCTTGGCATTTATTTAAGAATGCTCAGGGGAAAAAAGGATGGTTGATCGTCAATACTAGCAGTTTTCCAGCCGATTCTAAATCATTTAAAGATGCCTTTGCCCCTCTGAAACTGCAATTAATCACAAAAACTATAGAACATTGTCGTGCTGCATTGGTAGAATTAGCAAAAATACAATCTTGCCAACAATATTATCAACAATTAGCTCAAGTTAATCAGGATTTAGAACAAACTAATCAGCTTAAAAATCAGTTTTTAGCTAATACCAGTCACGAAATTCGCACACCCCTAAGTTCAATAATTGGTTTTACCCATTTACTTTTAGCACAGGGCTATGAACCAGATAAACCCCGTCATCAAGAGTATTTAAATATTATTCAATCTAGTGGTAAGCATTTACTGGGATTAATTAATGATATTTTGGATCTGTCAAAAATTGAAGCCAATCAACTAGAAGTACAATGGGAAATTGTGGAAATTTCTCCCTTGTGTCGGAATATTTTAGCTTTGGTGAAAGAGAAAGCCGCCAATAAAGGTTTAATACTACGTTTAGAAATAGCACCAGATATTAAAAATGTGATTGCTGACCCTTTGCGGCTTAAACAAATGCTATTGAATTTGCTTTTTAATGCTATTAAATTTACCACTAAAGGTACTGTAGGATTAAAGGTTTCTAGTGAAGATGAATTTTTGCGCTTTACAATTTGGGATACTGGTACTGGTATCTCTGCTGAAGATCAGGCTCTCCTATTTCAACCTTATAGTCAAGTAGTTAACCCGGCAGTTAATCCTGATGAAGGTACGGGTTTGGGATTAGTAGTAACTCAAAAACTCGCAGAAATTCATGGTGGTTATTTAGAGTTAGAATCGTTAGTTAATCAAGGTTCTTGTTTTAGTATTCTATTACCTCTCAAACCAACAGGAAAAGTTTTAACAGCCATAGAAACAACAGCAGAGAATGATTTAGAAGTAGTCGGTCATCCTTGTCATCATCACAGTCTGATTTCCTCATCTTTAATTTTGCTGGTGGAAGATGATTTTGCCAATGGGGAACTAATCAGCATTTATTTAAGGAAATTAGGATATCAGGTAATCTGGGTAAAAAATGAAAGAGAAATGTGGACTAATCTTCAAGAAACTAATCCAGCAATCATTCTCATGGATGTGAGTTTACCTGATGCCAATGGGCTGAATTTAGTGCAAGAATTACGAGAAAAGGACGAATATCAACACATACCGATTATTGCCCAAACGGCAATGGCAATGAAAGGAGATCGAGAAACTTGTTTAGCGGCTGGTTTCAATGACTATATTTCTAAACCGATTGATTTACAACTTTTAGGTAGTATGCTGGGTAAGTATTGTTAATGTGTCAGAATTTCAGATGAAGAAATAAGATCCTCTAATTCACTAGATCAATTGATCATTTATGGACATAATCAATTGTAGTATTGTAGGGTGTGTTAGCGACAGCGTAACGCACCCTATGTATATTGCCAAAATCAAATCCGATAGCTATAGCAACAAGTAACAAACTAAGCAATCAAACTGAAATCACTACTAGTGAGGGTGATATTAGGATTACCTAAACGGGCAAACTCAAATACCGTTGTTACACCCAAAACGTTTCCGTCTTGATTATAGAACAGACTTCCCGTATCTTGACTAAAGACAATCCGAGCATTACTAGCGTCTACAAATTCATCACTAGTAACTACTGCAAAGTCAGTGAAAGCCTCTTCTACAAGATTAGAAATGGCGTTGAAAGTAGTTTTACTTAATACAATTTGGTCTAGTCCCGTGTCAAAGTCACTAATGTAATCAACGCCTAAACTGGTAGCAAAGACACTATCGCTTTGGAAAAGATATTTATCACTACCGAGTCCTCCCGTCAAAATATCATCACCAAGTCCTCCGCAGAGGCTATCATCACCGATTCCACCGTTGAGAATATCATTACTTACTCCTCCCCAAAGGCTATCATCTCCTCCTAAGCCCTGGAGTTGGTCATTGCCATCACCTCCCTTCTAAAATCAAAGTCAAGAACCGCAATTCTCACTTTTTCTTTACTTGCCAATCTGAGGTTTGCTGAGGAATTATTACTTTGGGCAATTTTTGGTATTTCATTTGCATTAGCCTGTTTACCCTCAAAAATTCCTGAACTGAGAATTAAACATGAAGTAATCACGGGTAAATATAAACTAAACACTAAACTCGTATTTCTACAGGAACGGGTTTGATTCATTGATCTATCCTTTATCTATCCTTGTTAAACAAATATACAGCAATACTTAGGTCAGAGGTAAAATCCTGGTTGTAATCTTGAAAAATCAATCAAATTTCATACTTTAGTATAGAATTTGATACAGTATTAGGCAGTGGAAACTAATGTTTTATCAGTGACAAGGTATATTGTTGAACCAATATCATTTCTTTGTAAAGTTGCATATAATTTACCCCCCGGCTTCACCGTCCTCCCTTACTCAGGGGGGACTACAGGGAGGTCTGATTATGTGCATCTTCATAAAAAATGGGTATAAGTTGAACTAAATAGAGATATTTGATATCTTCTACAATTTATATACGGACTAGATTTACCTTGTGTTGCAAAAAAGTCAAAAAATTTTCAAGATTGTGAAAATAAGTCTCAAGCCGTTGCAGGATAAGAAAAATAGACCAAATACCAAAAAACGCTGGTAATCCAAGGTAATTCTCTAAAATCGCCCTTGCAGCATTCTACCTTTGATTTTACGGACATAATTACCTTTAGTATTTATACATTCCTGCATTCTCTTATTTTGCGCTGGAGTAGTACGAGAATCAGAGTTATTTCCTGCTACTAATCCCCAACCACTGGAAGCACCAGTATTATCACTAAATGCAGCTAAAACAGTAGAATATTTGCTTAAAAATTCATACTCTGGTAATTCTCTAACATTCATTACCTGGATTTCCTGATTATTACCATCAATGTAAAGTTGACCTCCTCGATTGGATACGCTACTAATCATAATTTCTTCTCGTCCACGATAGTTATTAGGAGGTCCGTCAACTATTTTGATGCAAATTTTTCCATTACGATTTAAAATCTCTCTCCTAGAGTTATTAAACATAGTTCCTTGGGTATAATAAGCACCTGAAGGAAGTTTAGATTCTGGTTTTGGTGCTGCAAATGCTAAGGGTGATATTGATGTAATTAATGCAGTTGTGATTGTGAAATTGATAAACAAGTTTTTCATTTTTTTATCCAGTAATTTCTGTTAGCTATTATCTGTTATCTAAAGGCAAACCACGTATCCCCAATCAAGTTTTTTTCTTGCTCTTGGGTCACTCTCTAAAATACATTTAAAGCCTCCAACGTCATTATTTTCTAATAAGCCGTAACTTTCAACATGATCACTTTGATATTCGTTAAATTCAACCATACTAATTGATGAGCATTTATTGATAATCTCTATGGAGATCGCAGTTAAGAATTTTTCAGAATTTAAGATTGATTGTGTTGCTGAACCAGTAGATGACCAAATAAATTCTCTGTTGTAGCTTTCATTAAAAACTTCAAATTTAAGCCCAGAAATATCTATTGTCATCTTTTTTTAGGTAAAAAGCTAAATATCCGCAATAAGTTGATTTAGCTCATTAATCATTTTCTTTGCTTCTGTAGCTTCCCAAGGAACATAAGAATATCGCACTGCTCCACCGCTACCAGACCCAACTACTATTGCAGTTTGAAATGCTCCAATGATAGTAGATGCTCCGAATAAAATGAGTAAAATTCCAATTGATCTAATAGTAGAAAGACCTATTAACAAAAGTACAACTCCACCCAAGAGCGACATGAACTTCAACTCAGTCTTAGTTTTTACTCCTCCTATATTTCGTAGAGGATAGGTAACTGTATCATTACCTGTAGGTATAAATAGGAAAACATTAGGAGCATTGACAATTAGCCTCTTATTGGTCAACCAAAAGTGCGATTTTAAGAAAAAAAGTATTAGTGAAACACTAAATTCATATTCTTTCTGAACAGTTTCATCTTGTCCCAATGGTACATCTAGCTGCATTTTAAACTCCTTGAAATTTTCAATTGATTAATGAATGTCCAACTCTATCTTCAATACAAAATATCAATACCAACTCTAGTGATGAAAAAATCAGCCACTAAAACTATCGGCACTAGCAATAGTGCATTGCGAGAAGATAAACCCAATACCCCTATGAGTGCTGTATTCAAAAATAAAACAAATGTAGTCCAGCAAAACACCGAAATTAAAGCCATTAATTCTGTTGCACTACTGCCTAATAACCACAACATGAACAGAAAAAAGGTAATAGGGGCAAAACAACAACCTGTAACAAATGTGAATTGTTGGTAATTTCCCGAACCTTTAAATATTTTGCGGGTAATCCACAAAACTGCTATCATGCCTAACACGGGAATTGTGGCGGCTAAAATAACTCGCAACTGCTCTGAAAAACTTAACTGGGTACTATAACTTGCACCAAATAAACCTCCGAAAGAAAATAATGGTGTAAGAGATTCTATTGTTTTTAATACTGCCATCCACGCAGCTAAAACAAATAGAATACAAAGGGCAATCCCCGCGTATAAAATTCGACTATCTCCCAAACTATTAATTGCCGTTTGCAGTCCATTATTGGGATCATTCCAAATCAGTTTTAAAGCACTCCAAACATCTAAAACAGCGTTTTTGCTAGTTTCTACTACTGACTGTGGATTTTTGGAGTTGGATACAGGAGAATTAACTACTGAGGGAGAATCTAAATCATCTGTTAGTTCATCAGAATTCGGATTTTCCGGTGGTATGGAATTTGACATACTGTTAGACAGTGTAAAGTAATGTTGTATGAGTGACAATGTATTGAACTAAATAGAGACTTTTGATATTGCCTACAATTTATATACGGATTAGATTCAACCTGTGTTGCAAATACTGAGGAAATTTTTTTTGAAATACCTCTAATCTTTGATTCATCTGGGTTCTAGGTTTATTCAGTATCTCCTAAGTAGAACTAAGTAAAGCTAAATGAAGCGATCGCACGATATCATTTAGCCAATAGGTAACAGCAATTTATTTAAGTCAAATTTAGCAAATACGGGCGTATTTTAGATTCATAGATTGTTTAAGTTTATGATTTTTATACAAAAAACATTAACTTCTATAAATTGAACTAGGAGCGAACTGCTTGCAGCAGCACTTCACTATTGCTCTTTAATAACACCTCACCATACATCATACTACAACTATTTGACGTAATAAATAAGACATTGATGAATATTACCCACTTATACAGCATACTAAGTAATTTCTGATTTTTTGCAACTGTGTAGAAAAATTCACAACTGTGTATAATATTGAGTAACTTGACAACATACCCAATCAAAACATTACCCAAACAGTACAGTGGATATTGATAAGTTCCATCAAGCACTCGACGGACTAACCCCTAAACAGCGACGAGTATTAGATAAATTCTTATGTGGTGAAAAAGACCAACAAATTGCCGAGTCTCTTTACATAACTAGAACAACAGTTCGCAAACATATTGAGTCTATATGTAAAGCTTTTGGCTTAAAAAACCTCGATGGAGAGCGTTTTTCCAAACGCACAGAACTGATTAGCTTATTTCATAAATACAAACCAGAATTAATTTCCCAAAATATACCCGCAAATAAATCAGAACCATCCACTCCCGTCAGTTTAATAACTGAATTTTTTGTTTATGATAGTGGGTGGACTGGAAGAGATGATTTGATTATCAATCTCACTCAACTTTTACAAAGTTCTTGTCGTTTACTTTTATTAGTTGGACTAACAGGAATCGGTAAAACTGCATTAGCAGAACGTTTAACTATTGAGTTAAGTAGTAAATTTGATCATGATCCAAAAAAATTGGATCGAAAAAATTTTGATGATAAAAGCACCCCTTCAGACTTTGTAAGTGTTGCAGTCAAATGGTTAGAAAATGCAGGGGAAGAAGTTTCACCAGAAGAACGAAAACAACCACAGTCTTTACTCCTACGTTTAGTTACATATTTTTGTCATCATCCCCAGTTAATCTTAATTGATTCTTTGGAATTGGTGTTACTGGGAGATGAAAACACGGGATGGAGTGATTTTATTGATGAATGGTGGTGTCAGTTTTTCGCTAGTTTATTATCGGCAGAAATTTGTAAAAGTCGCTTAATTATTACTTCTCAAGAGTTACCACATCAACTGCTAGAAGCAGCATCGCGCTATCCTAATTTCTGGCACTGTCAGCGAGTTGATGGATTGACAGAAAGGGAACAATTCACTTTATTTGACAAAGTTGGTTTAGGTGCTAATTTACCATCCGTGGAAATTAAATTACTCTTAAGAATAGGTAAAGCATACAAAGGACATCCTTTAGCATTAAGAACCATTGCTGGAGAAATTATTAATGATTTTGCCTCTCAAGTTTCCACCTATTGGCAACAATATGGACAGGAAATTGAAGAAGTAGAAAAAGCTTTAGCAGAAGCTAGTCAAGGTATAATAGAATCAACAAATGATCAATGGAAATTAGATCGGTATTCCATCCAGCTACGGATGAAAGTCCAAAGTAGACTAGAGCAAACTTTCAAAAGATTATCAGATAATGCCCATCATGCCTATATTTTACTTTGCACAGGTTCAGTATATCGTGTTCCAGTACAACAAAGTTGGTGGTTAAGGCATTTAGAATATAGAGGATATACTAATGAACAGCAACAATTTGCACTACAAACTTTACAAGATCGTTATTTAGTAGAAATTTCATTTCTTTCAAATCATGAAACGATGCTGATAGGAATGCACAATTTAGTCAGAAGTGTTGCTATAGCTCATTATGAAAAATTATTAACACAAAAGGAATAAAAAAGACATAATATGGAAATCTCTTTACTACCAGGATCTATCGTACTAGAAAATATAGGCATTCAACCATCTAATCTTTTACAACAAGTTCCCCCACAACAATTAGATCATTATATTGCCGTCATCAACTGGTTAACAGATTACCAAATTAATATTAATGCTAGTCATCGGCAAAAATTAGAAGGTTATTTACAAGCACTTTATCATCTTTGTGATGCTCAAGCTTGGAAACGAGCTAGTGATATATTATCTATGTCTTTAACTCCACCCGGTCAACAACAATTTCATCAACAATTAGGTATCTGGGGATGTTATTCAGAACTAATTCAATTATATAAACATCTTCTGGGTAATTTAGAACCTGTAACTGAACTAACTTACTTGTGTGGTTTAGGCAATGTTTACTACAGTATTAGCAAATATTCTGAGTGTTTTCAATGTTATCAAAAAGGATTAGAAATAGCTATAGAACTAGATGATAAATCTATGCAATCTCAACTTTTAAATAATTTGGGTAGTGTGTATTTAATGCAGAGTAATTATGATACTGCCATTGATTTTTATGAACAAAGTTTAACTATTGCTCTTGAGCTTAAAAATCGTCATCTACAAAACATTTTAAATACCAGATTAGGTTTAGCTTACATATATTTAGGAAAATATCCTGAAGCTCTGAAATGTTATCAAAATGAATTAGTAAATGTGAGAGAAATTGGTGATCCTGAACAAGAATCTATAGTATTAACAAGTTTAGGACTGGTTTATATTTGTATGGAAGATTATGTCAAAGCATTAGATTACAATAAACAAGGTTTAGAAGTTGCCCAAAAAATAGGTTATCGAACTCAAGAAGCGTGGGGGATTTGTAATATTGGTAAAACTTTAATGCGGATGAATCAATATCAAGAAGCAGAAAAACATTTACAATTGGCGTTAAGTATTTTTAGAGAAATGGAATGTCTTCGAGCAGAATCTGAAGTATTAGAAGCATTATCAGAATTATATCAAAACATGAATCTTGATCATTTATCTGCTCAGTGTTATGCACAAGCTTTAGTAATTACTCAAGAATTAGGAGTTACTATTATTAATCCTACCAGTACAAAACTAGCAGTTCCCAAGGTAGATGGTTTGTGATGATCAGCATCTCCATGACTACAATAGAACTAATCAGGTGTTATGGGGTTTTGAGTAGAAATGACATTAACAGAAAAACTAGAGCAATTACAAGCCTTATTTGCCGAAATGGGACAGGCTTTAATAGCCTATTCTGGGGGAGTTGATAGTACATTAGTTGCTAAGATTGCCTATGATGTGTTAGGCGATCGCGCTTTAGCTGTAACTGCGGTTTCTCCTTCTCTGTTACCAGAAGAATTGGAAGACGCGAAAATCCAAGCCGCAACTATCGGAATTTCTCATAAAATTGTCCAAACCCAGGAAATGGACAATCCCAATTACACATCTAACCCAGTAAATCGTTGTTATTTTTGCAAAAGTGAATTACACGATACCCTCAAACCCTTGGCTTTAGAGTTGGGTTATCCTTATGTAGTAGATGGTGTAAATGCCGATGATTTACATGATTATCGTCCCGGAATTCGAGCTGCAAAAGAAAGAGGCGCGCGATCGCCCTTAGCAGAAATTGGTGTCACAAAAACCGAAGTCCGGCAAATTTCCCAACAACTAGGTTTAGCTTGGTGGGATAAACCGGCTCAACCCTGTTTAAGTTCGCGCTTTCCCTACGGCGAAGAAATTACCATAGCCAAATTACAGCGCGTAGGTAGAGCCGAAATTTATTTGCGAAATTTAGGTTGGCAAAATTTACGGGTACGTTCAGAAGATGATACAGCCAGAATTGAATTATCACCAGATAAAATAAAAGATTTTGTAATGACAACAGATTTACCAAGTCTAGTATCGGCATTTCAAAACTGGGGATTTATCTATGTCACCTTAGATTTAGAAGGTTATCGGAGTGGTAAATTAAATCAGGTATTACCTAAAATTGTCTTGAGTAATTGATAGCCTCTGCCTTTCTTGATAAATTTGGTAGAGACATTCCCCTGGAACGTCCCTACTTATTTTCCCAAAACAAAAAACGCCCTCCGTGAGGAGAGCGTTTCCTAATTAACTGGACTCTAGTTATTAACCATTGATAGCAGGAGCAGTTAAAGCAACAGGAGCAACTTCACCAGCAGCCAAATCTAAG
>OGVQ01000122.1_pt1 | contig 15714 bp, 14 predicted proteins | sample 1575801 | NCBI WGS metagenome assembly OGVQ01 (sample SAMN07581550, study PRJEB24739) | freshwater metagenome | place: Singapore | collected 2015-04 | reverse complement strand
CTATCTGTCTTCGTTTTATGATTATTTAGCCCCCTAAATCCCCTAAGTTTGAGTTTGGGGGACTTTGAAATTCTTATTCCCCCAGAATTGGGGGTTAGGGGGCATCAAAACCCTATTAGGCTGTGTACACCGTAGCTTGCTAAGGGGGGACTACAGGGGGTATGTTTATTTGCAGGATTTATGGAGTCTGACGTGGTTGGTGAGACTAGTCCTAGTAGTCTAGTTTTGTCCAGATTTTATATAGCAGTTTATGGAACTACACCCTACAACAGATTACAGATTGTTGGTGTAACACTTGCGTAAGTCCTAAATCATACAGGATAAGGCCTTCCCTCCTGTCTCCTGTCCTGAAGCATCCTGCTATGTTAATTTAATTTCTGCCCTTAATACTGTGACATCACTGGTATGGGAAATTGTAAAACCGAGTTTTTCACATACTTTTTGCATCCCTGTATTATCTGCCAAAATATCAGAATAAATACAGCAGATTATTTCATTTTTACCTACTTCTATTAATCTGCGGACTATTTCCGTACCTAAACCTTGACATTGAAATTTATCGCTCACCAGCATAGCAAATTCTGCCGCATTATTACCATGTAATTTACTCAATCTGCCTACTGCCAAAATTTCCGTTTCTTTGGTTTCTGGGTTTTCATGTTCTGCAACTAATACCATTTCCCGATCATAGTCAATAAAACAAATTCTGGTAAGTCGTTCATGGGCAATACGGTGACTTAATTTCACTAGATGAAAGTAACGTAAATATACACTTTCTTCTGATAGAGTTTTATGAAATTTGACTATTAATGGTTCATCTTCTGGACGGATAGGACGGATGGTAATTGGTGTACCATTTCTCAAAGTCCAATTACTAACATATTGGTGAGGATAGGGACGAATGGCTAATTTTGGTAATTGATATTTTTCTACATCATGAGAATGTAAAACTATTCTGCCATCTAATGCAATTAAACCACCAGCATGATCAGGACTGGGAGGAATAGCTAATAAAGGATTAATGTCTATTTCTTTAATCCAAGGTTGTTCTACTACCAGGTGACTAAATACCACTAATAACTCCTCTAAATCTGCCATATTAATACTTTCTCTACCCCGCACACCTTTCAATGCTTTATAGATTTTAGTTTGTTCCATCATCCTTCTAGCTAAGGTGGTATTCAGAGGTGGTAAAGCAATAGAACTATCTTGGAAAATTTCTACTAATTGTCCCCCAGCACCAAATAATAAAACTGGGCCAAATTGCGGATCTAAACTACTGCCAATTATCAATTCATAACCGCTAGTTTTTACCATTTGCTGCACGGTTACGCCTAAAAAATCTTCTGGTTTAGCTTTTTCTAATACCGAAGTTTCTATTAAATGATAGGCTTTTTTTACAGCTTCGGCATTTCGCAAATTTAACTGTACACCTCCCACATCTGTTTTATGAGTTATGGTTTGAGAATACAACTTTAAAACCACTGGATAACCGATTTTTTCCGCAAATTCAACTGCTTCCTCGGCATTTTTGGCAATGCTTCCAGCAACCACAGGAATACCATAGGCGGCTAAAATTTCCTTAGATTCAAATTCTGTTAAAATCGTTCTTCGGGCTTTTCTAGCATCGTTAATAATGGTTTCAACTAATGCACAATCACGGGAATTACTATTACATTCTAAGTTTGGTAGTACGGGAGTTTCATAAATTCCCTTGAGGTTATAACTATACCGCCACATATAGCTAAATATCCGCGCTGCTGTATCGGGATAAGCATAAGTAGGAATACCTTGACGGTTAAGAATTTGTTGTCCTTGTGCCACATCTTCCCCACCCATCCAACTTGTTAAAATGGGTTTATTTGGCATTTGTGCATAAGGTTTTAATCCTTGAGCAATTTTTGTCGGATCGGTCATAGCTTGGGGAGTTAAAATCACTAATAAACCATCACTATGAGGATCTTGGGCAGCAATTTCTAAGGCTCTTGTGTAACGTTGGGGATCAGCATCTCCTAAAATATCAATAGGATTATTGTGACTCCATTGTGGGGGTAAAATTTCATTTAAAGAACTAATTACTTCTTCAGAAATTGGTGCTAGTTCTCCCTTACTTTCTATTAATGTATCTGTAGCTAATACTCCTGGACCCCCAGCATTAGTTAAAATTGTTAATCTTGGACCTTTGGGGCGCGGTTGTTTGGCTAATACTTCTGACATATCAAATAAATCAGAAATACTATTAACTCTTAATACTCCACATCTTCTAAAAGCTGCATCTAAAACAGCGTCACTTCCTGCTAATGATCCTGTGTGGGAAGCGGCCGCTTTTGCTGCTGCTTCTGTACGACCGGCTTTAATGACAATTATCGGTTTTGTTAATGCTACTTCTCGCGCTGCGGAAAGAAAAGAACGCGCATCACCGATAGATTCCATATAAATTACAATACTTTTTGTATTGGGGTCATCTCCTAAATAATAAATTAAATCTCCCCAACCAATATCCAACATTGAACCGATAGAAACAAAGGCACTAAAACCAACGTTTTCCTGTAAACTCCAATCTAAAATTGATGTACATAATGCCCCGCTTTGACTCAAGAAACCTAAGTTTCCCGGTTGTGCCATTTTACTGGCAAAGGTGGCATTTAAACCGGAAATTGGACTCATAACTCCTAAACAGTTGGGTCCAATTATTCTAATTTTTCCTCTGTGTGCTATTTCGAGAATTTCTTTTTCTAAAGCAATGCCTTTTGTACCTGCTTCTTTAAAACCTGCGGAAATAATTATTGCGCCTTTAATTCCCGCTTCAACGCAATCAGAAATGATTTGAGGGACAGTGGTAGCAGGGGTGGCAATTACAGCTAAATCTATTTTTTCAGGAACATCAAAAATGGTAGCGTATGCTTTAATTCCTAATACACTATTTCGCTTAGGATTGATGGGAAAAACTGTACCATTAAAAGGATTTGTAATTAAATTCCAGAGTAAAGTTCTCCCCACACTGCCCGGTTTTTCACTAGCACCAATAATAGCAACAGTTTTAGGTGCAAAAATCACATCTAAGGGGTTTATTCTCTCTGTATGCAAGATATCATAAGCCTTATCGGTATTAGGTTTAATAGATTCTTGCATAACTACTCCTTGATCAGTTATCATTTGTACGTGTTTTCTATTACCTATTTTTCATTCTAACTCGATCTATAAATTTTACTTGTATTGAGAATTTGAATAATTTTATCTATTGCGATCGCAATGCCTTTTTCTGCTGTGGGGGAAATGCGATCGCTCAATTCAAAGTTTACTCCTGGGACTGTAATTAACCAAGCCTCTGGACAATTACCATAGAGAAATTGAGATAGTGCAAGTAGGGATCTGGGATCACTTATATGGCCATCTATACAACTAGATTTAGAAGGTAATAATGATTGTACCTGTACCTCACCAAATTGAGAATCAATACAGGCATCCACAAAAATTGCTAATTGAGAATTGGCCAAATTTTCAGATAATTCTGGTGTTAATTGGTGAACTGCAATTGATTGTACAGATGATAAATGCCAATATTTTATCGCCTTTGCTACCTGTTGTCCAATGGCATCATCACCACGTAATTCATTACCATAACCAATCACTATTGCAGTTACCATTATGTTTTCATCCCTGCTGATATACTCAGTTCATGATAGCTACTTAGTAACTAATAGGATTTACACAATTGTCACACCACACCCTACCAATGTGGCAGGGTAACTTTCCCCACTACTTCATGGCCTGCAACTAAGGGAAATTTACTCACATTCCAGTCATTATCTCTCATGTGAATATCTGTATGACATAATCCATTATGAGTAACTTGAATTTCAATATCTTGACGACCTAATTTTGCAGGTTCATACTCCCATTGCTGTAGTTTTTCCCCTTGTTTTAATGCTGCATAACCTTGGAATTTATCATTGAGTGTCATAAATTTTATCCTCTATCATGTTATTAATGCTGTTAATTATATTTATGTTGCCATATAATTATTGACTAGGAAGATGGAAAAAGTCTTGATCTAATATTTGTTCTAGAGAAAAAGGACAAATATTTGGGTATTCATCTTCTTGAGGAATACGAACACCAAATGACGCTTTTTTCCCTTCTTGAATAGCTAAATTACGCCCATCAGGATAGGCTGTTTCTAAGGCTGTTTCTAAATATGATTTCAGAGAAGGAGTATTTTTCAGAGCAATTAAAACCCGTTGACGATGTTCAATAATCGAACGATACCAACTGTTTTTCATAGAATCAGGAGCATCATGTTGTATCATAAGTTTTAGTAGATGTGCCAATAAAACCATTAAGTTACTTTCTAATGCTCTTTTTTCTGATTTCCCCAACTCTTTCAGTTCCTCAATTAAATGTTCAATATCTAATGAGTTAAATTGTTTTGTTTCTAAGGAGCTAATTGTTTGTTCAATCCACAGTTGAAAATCTTGTTCATAAAGATTTAACTGGTTATTAGATTGTTTTTGATCTAATTGTTGTTTCACTAACGCCCCCTTCTTAATATTTAAAGTCTATTAGCGATGTTAGCATATATGTTATCAAAGGGAAGACGGTAATAATACTACCGCCTTCAGTCATAACTAAATAGTTCCCTGATAAGCTTGAATGTACAACTCCCGTAAATCAGTAATTAAAGGATAACGGGGATTTGCACCTGTACATTGATCATCAAATGCTTGTTCTGACATTGATTCTAACTTGTCATAGAAGGTTTTTTCATCTGCTTTTATTACGTCCTTAATAGTCTGGGGAATTTCTATATCCTGTTTGAGTTTTTCCACAGCAGCAATTAGCAATTCAACCTTCTCATCTTCACTACCTCCTCCTAATTGTAAATGATCGGCGATTTTGGCATAACGCCATTTAGCATTAGGATATTCATACTGTGGGAAGATAGCTTGTTTGAAAGGTGCATCTGTAGAATTATATCGGATCACATGGGAAATCATCAAGGCATTTGCTAACCCGTGGGGAATGTGAAAAGTCGAGCCTAATTTATGAGCTAGGGAGTGACAAATACCTAGAAAAGCATTAGCAAATGCCATACCGGCAATTGTCGCTGCATAATGAACTTTTTCTCTGGCTTTTGGATCTTTTGCCCCATTTTTGTAAGCAGAAGGCAAGTATTTAAATAATAAGCGAATTGCTTCTAAAGCTAACCCCTTAGTATATTCAGAAGCACAGATAGAAACATAAGCCTCCAATGCGTGAGTTACAGCATCAATACCACCATAGGCTGTGAGTGATTTAGGCATATTCATCACTAATTCGGGGTCAATAATTGCCATATTAGGGGTGAGTGCATAATCGGCTAGGGGGTATTTTATGCCTGTACTATCGTCTGTCACTACGGCAAATGGTGTTACTTCCGAACCCGTTCCCGATGTGGTAGGAATTGCCACTAAAATGGCTTTACTTCCCAATGCTGGTAATTCATATACCCGCTTGCGAATATCCATAAATCGCATTGCCAAACCATCAAATTCTGTTTCTGGATGTTCATACATTAACCAGATTACTTTCGCTGCATCCATGGGAGAACCACCACCAATGGCAACAATTACATCTGGATGAAAACTATTAATTTGGGCAAGTCCTTTATTAATAGTTGTTAATGTAGGGTCAGGTTCAACATCATAAAAAACCTGGGTTTTAATACCAATTTCCTCTAGAACATTGGTGACTTTTTCTGCAACTCCCAGTTCAAATAATGGTTTGTCGGTAATAATCAGAGCGCGGTGTTTACCAGCTAAATCTTTTAGTGCAACAGGTAAGCATCCATACTTGAAATAAACTTTGGGGGGAATACGAAACCAAAGCATATTTTCCCGTCTTTCCGTGACAGTTTTAATATTGATCAGATGACGGGGTCCGACATTATCACTAACAGAATTGTTACCCCAACTACCGCAACCCAATGTTAAAGATGGATCAAGGCGGAAATTATATAAATCACCAATTGCTCCTTGAGAAGATGGCGTATTAACTAACACTCTACTGGTGTGCAGTGTATTTTCAAAGGCGGTAATATGAGGACGGTTTTCTGGCGCTGTATAAAGTACAGAAGTATGTCCAAGTCCGCCAAATTCAATCAATTTTTCGGCTTTATTAATCGCTTCTAAAAAAGTTTCCGCCCGATACATTGCTAAAATCGGGGAAAGTTTTTCATAGGATAATGGTTCTGTTGTGCCAATTTCTGCAACTTCAGTAATGAGAACTTTAGCATCTTTAGCTTGTTCAATTCCAGATAGTTGAGCTAGTTTAACCACAGATTTACCAACTATTTCCGGATTTAAACGACCATTAGCTAAAATTAAACCTCTGACTTGATGTTTTTCCTGTTCATTTAAGAAATAAGCACCGCGATTTATAAATTCTTGCTTAACACTGTCGTAAACATCATTTAAAACTATAACTGATTGTTCACTGGCACAAATCATGCCATTATCAAAGGTTTTGCTGATCAAAATTGACGAAACTGCCATTTTAATATCTGCTGTGGAATCAATCACAGCCGGAGTATTTCCCGCACCAACACCCAAGGAAGCATGACCCGAAGAATAAGCAGCCCTCACCATTCCTGGTCCACCCGTTGCCAGAATTCGGTTAATATTTGGATGCTGCATTAACTGTTGACAAAGTTCAACTGTCGGTTGATCAATCCAACCAATAATTCCCGGAGGCGCTCCAGCTTCAACAGCAGCTTCTAGGATAATTTGTGCAGCCTTAATTGTGCATTGTATGGCCCGGTGATGGGGTGAAAAAATAATCCCATTCCGAGTTTTGAGAGCCAGTAAAGATTTAAAAATAGCTGTTGAAGTTGGATTAGTGACAGGGACAATTCCGGCTAATATTCCCACTGGTTCAGCAATTCTTTGAATACCAAATTGTTGATCTTCCTCAATGATGCCGCAGGTTTTTTCAGCCTTGTATTTGTTATAAATATATTCAGAAGCAAAGTGGTTTTTAATTACTTTATCTTCTATTACACCCATGTCTGTCTCTTCTACAGCCATTTTTGCTAAAGGAATTCGAGCCGCATTGGCAGCACGAGCCGCTTCTTTGAAAATGTGATCTACTTGTTCTTGGGTATACTCTGCATATTGAGTTTGAGCAGCTTTAACTTGTTCAATTAGAACTTTAAGTTCTTCCACATTTGTCACTTTAATGTTCATATATTTATGGTGAAATCCTGGTATTTGAAGTTTGATCTTTATTGGAATTGGGAGTTGATTTTAAATCTTATTCACAATGTAACACAAGTAAAGATAGATATGTACAGATTTTTTATCAACCATTAAATAGGAACCATACAGAATAATAATCGGTAATTTATTCTTTACTTGTAACTTACTATAAAAATTTGAGGAACTTGTGAGGAAACAAAAAATCCTGAAAACAAACTTATGTAAACAAAGGATTTATTTTCTAGCTTATTGGTTATATGATATTTTTGGAAAGTACCAGAAAGTCTGTAAAAAATTTAGATAAATTGTGAGGCTGTTTATGCCTGAAACGAATTTTCAACAGCCAATTAATAGTGCTGCTAGGATTTTAGAAGAATATGCATTGGGAAACCGAAATTTCGAGAGGGCAGAATTAGGAGAAGCTAATCTGCAAGGTGTTGATTTAAAAGGTGCTGACTTCAGCTATGCTGATTTAAGCGAGGCTAACCTCTGTCGCGCTAATTTGCGAGGATGTGATTTAAGTTTTGCGGATTTAAGTCAAGCTAATTTAGAAGATGCAGATTTGCGAGGGGTGTTGTTATTTTCTGCTGATTTGCGTAATGCTAATTTGGCGGGAACTAAGTTAGAAAAGGCAGATTATGATCAGACAACCCATTTTCCTTTAAATTTTGACCTGATCAAAGCAGGGTTACAAATGAAAGAAATATAGTAAGAATTCAGATGAGGTAAAAAGATCCCCGACTTCTGTGATCAATTTATCATTTATGGACACAATCAATAAAAGAAGTCGGGAATCTGAGTCAATCTGAATCGAAAATCAACACTCCCGCGAAATTTGATTAAGGACAGTACCATCTTTTGCCACTAATTCTATTAGTAAAGGCATTTGTCCCATGGCATGGGTAGAACAACTTAAACAAGGGTCAAAAGCCCGAATACCAGCCTCAACACGGTTTAACATTCCTTCTTTTATTTCACTACCTTGGATAAAATAACGAGCAATTTGGGCAACTGTACGATTCATTGCTAAATTATTTTGACCGGTAGCAATAATCAGATTCACTTTTAGCATTAAGCCATTTTCATCAACTTGATAATGATGGAATAATGTTCCCCTTGGGGCTTCACTTACACCCACAGCTTCTAATTGATTAATACCAGCTTCTGCACGCAAACGAGTTGATAAAATATCTGGATCATCAAGTAAAATTTCAATGTGTTCAATAGATGCTAAAATTTCAATTAATCGCGCATAATGATAAAAGAAAGAAGATTTTACAGTGCCAATTCCATGACTACGAAATTCTTTTAATTCTTTATCTGCTAATGGTGTACCAATATGACTGCAAATATTCAATCTGGCCAGAGGTCCAACGCGATACATTCCACTATCTAAACGACAATGATCACTATTATCAGGATAGCCTAAAGGACGATAATAAGGCGATTTCAAATAAGAATCAGTTTGCACTGCTTCACCGATAAATTCATGATAGTTATTAGCATCTAATTTATCAGCAACAATGTTACCCGCACTATCAACAAAACGGATATGTCCGTCATAGGTTTCCCATAAACCATCAGGAGTAACTAACCCCATAAATAAACTAGGAAAATTACCAAAAGTTTGGGCTTCCTTTTCGTAATCTTTCAACAAACTTTTAAATAAATCTATGGCATTTAAAACTGTGGTTTTAGCTTCAGGAATACGTTGTTGAATATGAGTACGATTTTCTGATGTTAAGGGGTGACTAACTCCACCAGGGACAGCCCAAGAAGGATGGACTTTTTTTCCTCCTAATAATTCAATAATTTCTTGTCCAAATTGCCGTAAACGAATCCCACCTCTAGCTAATTCTGGGTCAGATGCTATTAAACCGAAAACGTTACGTTTTGCTGGTTCGCTATCCATTCCTAACAGAAAATCTGGGGCACTAAGATGGAAAAAACTTAAAGCATGGGATTGAACTATTTGCCCTAAATTCATTAAACGGCGTAATTTTGTGGCAGTTTTAGGAATGGTGACAGCTAGTATTTGATCGCCTGTTTTTGCTGATGCTAATAAATGACTGACTGGACAAATACCGCAAATTCTGGCAGTAATTCCTGGCATTTCTGGGAAAGGACGACCGACACAAAACTTTTCAAAACCGCGAAATTCAGTCACATGAAACCTGGCATCATTTACTTGACCATCATTATCTAAATAAATGCTAATTTTCGCATGACCTTCAATACGCGTTACCGGATCAATAACAATTGTTTTCATAAATAATAGGTGATTGGTAATAATAGAAAATTTTAGGTTGGATAGAAAAAGTGAAACCCAAGAAAGTTAAGGGAATATTGGGTTTCCTTATGTCAACCCAACCTACCTATACTAATTGCCAGAATATTTCAGGGTAAGGCATTTGTAAATAAGATGTGATTAACTATTGTAAATATTGTCCTGCAACTGCTTTGCCCCTACTACTATATCCTGTAAATTACGAATCATACATTCTAGCTTCTGCGGCTTCTGGATATTCTTCACAGTATTCTTCAAAGGCTGTTTTTAGGGGTTTTTTGGCGCGTTGGTGGGCAATTTCGGCTTGAATTTCTTCTACTGCATCCCAAGCTGCGGCAGATTCGGGGGAATTAGTACCTTTTTCGGCGGAAACAAGACGAGCTTTTTTAATTTCGTGTTGTAATTCTTCTTCTAAGAAAAATGAGCGCGGTTTTTCTAAACAACTACTCCGGGCTAAAATATCGGTAAGTGAGATTATTCCTAATAGTTCACCACTAATTACAGGCGCGCGATGAAGATGATAATTAGCAAATAATCTGGCTACATATTCTAAACCTAATTCTGGATTGACAACAATACAAGGTTTAGTCATTATTTCATAAACACGGACTTCATTGGGATCTTTATTGTATGCTATGACCTTATAAACAATATCAGTTTCTGAAATTATGCCATAGGTATCTTGTTCATGACGACGATCTACAATTAATGCTCTCCAGTCTCTAGATTTCATTAAATCAATTGCTTCTTTGACGGTGGCTGAACTGCGAATCATTGCCACATCTTTTGTCATTACATCTGCTGCTGTTAACATAATTTACCTCTGGAAAAATAGGAGTCAGGAGATTAGTAATTTATTTTCCACCCAATCACCCATTACTAAATTAACCAAATTTAATCATTTCTCGTCCATCCATAGGGGGTTTTTCTCCTCTTAATAAGGGTTCAATTGTAGCCTTAATCCGAGGGGCTGACGGGGGACAACCTGGTAAATAAATATCAACATCTACTACCTTATGAACAGGGACAACTCTCTCTAACAAAGGTGGAACAATACCTGGTGAATTGGGGATTTTTTGATTAATATCGGCTGCTTGAACATAGGCTAATTGTAAAGCCGGTTCAGCACCACCGGCAAGATTACGTAAGGCGGTAACATTACCAGTAACAGCACAATCTCCAAAGGAAATTATGGTTTTTGTTCGTTCTCTAATTTTGTGGATTAATTCTAAATGTTCTTCGTTAGCGATCGCCCCTTCAACTAATACGATATCCACCCCTTCTGGATATTCTTTAATATCAGCGATGGGACTATAAACTACATCAACATGGGCGGCTAAGGTGATTAACCATTCGTCTAAATCGAGAAAGGACATATGACAACCAGAACACCCACCTAACCAGACTGTTGCAAATTTTATTTTAGCCATATTTTATGATCCCTGTTCATTTATAATTAATACTTTCCATTCTTTTACAACCTTGATAGGAACTGATATATTAATAGATTTATCTCCAGGTAAAGGTATTGCTAAAGTTAGAACTTCTGTTGGCAATTGGGGCAATATTTCTGTAAGATCATATTGACCAATTGTAGGGGCTGGTGCTTCATCTAAAAATATATCAGAAGCATTCCAACTTTCACCAGTTTTTGAGGTAATTCTTAACGGTTGGGGATGAATTAATTCTACCGAACCAGGAAAACCAACTAAACGTAAATTAATATTAGACTTTTCTCCAGGGTAAGCTTGTCTAAATAACACCACTTGCCAAACTTTACCTAAGTTATCATCTAATTTTGTTTGTGAACGATAAAGAACTTCTCCTGATGTTTCTTCTATTTTGGTAACTACAGCAATTACTGGGGAGTTCTGCGCTATTGCACTCTGGCAGGTGAAACTTCCTAAACCCAGGAATATAAAAGTTGTCAATATTCCCACTGTAAATATATACCCAAACTTTTTGTAAATCAGGTGTAGCATAAAATTGTCATTTGGTTAATTTATGGCTAATAATCAATAACTAAAAATTCCATTGTTTTTTAGTTCGTGCATTGACTAAGAAATCAATTTTGCTCCGATTATGTACCATTTCACCTACACTTGAACCTTTATCAAATAACGCCCCTGTAGGACAAGCATTCACACATTTACCACAAGAGGTACAAGTTTGAGAAGTTCCCCAAGGCTGACTTAAATCAGTAATTACGTGAGATTTTGATCCTCTTCCGGCCATGTCCCAAGTATGTGCGCCTTCGATTTCATCACAGACGCGAATACAGCGAGTACAAAGGACACAACGATTATGATCAACGCCAAAAAGATGATGAGAAGTATCCACAGGACGCTGAGGATTTTGATATTCTAACCGCAGATGATCCATACCCATCTCTATGGCTAAATCTTGTAATTCACAATTGCCATTGGCTACACATACGGAACAAACATGATTACCTTCAGCGAATAGCATTTCGATAATTGTACGCCGATATTTTTGCAAGCGATCGCTATTTGTTGTCACCTCCATTCCTTCAGATACTTTGGTAACACAAGCTGGTAAAAGGCGATTATTTCCAGCAATTTCTACTAAACACAAACGACAAGCACCCACATCTCCCACACCCTCTAAATGACATAGTGTAGGAATATGTATACCTGCTTCCTGTGCTGCTTCTAGTAAGGTTTCATCCTCACGGGCGCTGATCATTTCCCCGTTAATTGTTAATGTTTTTACTGTCATAATATTGATAATGGGTAATTCTTGATCCTTTATGTCCTGATTTAGACATTGATAAACGAACCGCAGAGGACGCAGAGAAATCAGAGTTTGAGAGATATTTTTTGTAACTCTTAATTTCTATCCTGTAAATCCTTTAATCTTGGATATCCTGATTCAGACAATTTGTAAGGGCGAAGCGTTCGGAAAATAAGTTTGGGAAGAAACCGATAATTTTTAGTCCGAATGCTTCGCCCCTACTTGATCAATGCTAAATACTCATCTCGGAAATATCGCAAGGTGCTAAAAACTGGATTGGGTGCAGACTGGCCTAAACCACATAAACTTGTATATTTCACCATGTCGCAAAGTTCTTCTAATAATTCCAAATCAGCTTTTGCTGCTTTACCATCACTAATTTTGGTTAATAAATTATGTAGTTGCACAGTTCCTACTCGACAAGGAATACATTTACCACAGGATTCATCCATACAAAATTCCATGAAAAATCTCGCTACATCCACCATATTTGTAGTTTGATCCATGACAATCATCCCACCAGAACCCATCATTGATCCCAAAGCAGTTAAGGATTCATAATCTACTGGTGTAGCAAATGCAGAAGCAGGAATACATCCCCCGGAAGGGCCACCTGTTTGTACTGCTTTGGCGATGCCATCGGGAACACCTCCTCCCATTTCTTCCACAATTTTTTGTAAAGTTGTCCCCATTGGTACTTCAATTAAACCTGTGTTACGGATTTTTCCAGCTAGTGCAAAAACCTTTGTTCCTTTACTTTTTTCTGTACCAATACCCGCAAACCATTCAGAGCCATTTCTGATAATTGGGGCAATATTGGCAAAGGTTTCCACATTATTAATTAGGGTGGGATAACCCCATAAACCAGACTCCGCAGGATAGGGTGGACGGGGATGAGGTACACCGCGTTTACCTTCAATAGAAGCCATTAAAGCTGTTTCTTCGCCGCAAACATAAGCACCGGCACCAATGCGAATTTCAACTTTAAAATCAAAGGGCGATTCAAAGATTTTTGAACCTAATAATCCTAATCTTTGGGCTTGGTGAATGGCAGTTTCTAGGCGTTTAATCGCTATTGGATATTCTGCCCTGACATAAATATAACCTTGACTTGCACCGATGGCATAAGCGGCGATCGCCATTCCTTCTAATACTCGATGGGGATCACTTTCTAACACACTCCGATCCATAAATGCACCGGGATCACCTTCATCAGCATTACAAATAACAAACTTTTTCTCACCTGGAGATTTTGCCACTGTTGCCCATTTTAAACCCGTGGGATAACCAGCGCCACCCCTTCCTCTCAACCCACTTTTTGTAATGGTTTCAACTACTTCCGTCGGTTTCATTTCTCTTAATACTTGAAACAGGGCTTGATAGCCATTTTCAACAATATAAGATTGAATCCTTTCTGGGTCAATTTTACCACTATTTTCCAAGACAATTGGTAATTGATGAGTGAAAAATGGTTGCTGCAAATTCTGCTGTTTTAAACTCGTTTCTTTCCCCTGTATTGCTGCAATAATTTCTGGTGCATCTTGTGGAGTAACTTGTTCAAAAAGTTTGGTTTCTGCTGGCTTTTCCTGACTCACCTGCACTAAGGGACCTTGACAACAAAGCCGCATACAACCCACACCAGAAATCTGTATTTGATCTTGTAAACCAGAAGCTCTTACCCCAGCATCTAAATTATCTTTAATAGCTTGAGAACCAGAAGATAAACAACCCGCAGCAGTACAACAACGAATATGTACAGGTTTAGTTTGCGAACGTTCAGTTCTGGCAATTTCTAATAATTCATTTAGTTCCATTTTGCCATTCTCCCACTTTTTCACATACTGATTCAGGAGTTTGATTTCCTAACACTGCACCATCAAAAACTACTGCCGGCGCAATACCGCAAGCACCCAAACATCTGGCAGTCATTAGGGAAATTTCCCCATCTGGAGTAGTATCACCGGCTTTAATTTTGGTGGCTGTTTCTAAAGTTGTTAAAATTGCTTGTGAGCCTTTCACATAGCAAGCTGTACCTGTACAAACTACACAATTATGTTTACCTTTAGGGGCAAGGGAAAACAAATGATAGAAAGTTGCTACACCATAAACCTGACTCGGTGGTAATTTTAATTGATGGGAAATATACAACAATAAATCTAACTCTAAATAACCGAATAATTCCGAAGCCCGATGGAGAATTTCAATCAGTGCATCTTGTTGATATTGATGACGTTTGATAGTTGCATCCAACATTTTCAAACGTTTATCTCCACTGGGATGATTTGCTGGAGGGGGAACTGTAGTTTTCATAATAATTGGTAATTGGTAATTGGGTAAGAATTCAGATCAGGTAAAAAGATCCCCGACTTCTTTTATTAATTTTGTCCATAAATGGTAGTGCGGGCATCTTGCCCGCAAAGTATGTACCTCATACCTTCGCAAACTGCTGTAAACTGCTCATAGAAATCGGAGATCTTTTTGCCTCACCGGAATTCTTACCCTAGTTTATAGCCTATTCTTTATTGCCAGAAGTGACGGGAAGATTTACAATCTGGACTGTACAAGGGGCATGATGTAACACATAGTTACTCACGCTACCGAGAAAAAATTCCGCTATTCCCGAACGGCCCCGTCGTCCCATAATAATCAGGTCAGCATTCCAAACGGTGGCAAAGTCACAAATTTTTCTTCCTGGACTACCACTACTTTGAGTAAATTCCGCTTTAACACCAGATGTATTTGCCTCGGCACTAAATGACTGTAACATCTGCAAACTTTCTTGTTTAAATTTGTCCCAATGTTCTTGGTATAATTTAAAAGTTTGCTCATTCCAGCCCGGATAGTAGTCAATATTGGGAAAAATCAGTGCTTCGGGTGTACCTTCTTCTTCCTGTGATAAAACGTGCAGCAACATTAAGTTGGCAGATGTTAACTGGGCTATAGTTAAAGCTTGTTTAAAAACTTCTTTGCTCATATCTGAGCGATCAACTGCAACTAAGATTTTGTTAAACATATATACCTCTATATTAGCTTACCTAGTATTGACCATTAATGTTTGCCATTTGCCATTCATTGATATTTATAGGCAAAGAATTTGAGGAACTTGTGAAGATGAATTTCTCATGCTAATTTTATGTGAAGCAGTATATACAGCATATTCCATCTACATGATGTATGCTATGAACAGGCAGGATGCCTGTGTTACAAGGGTTTGATCATTAATATCTGTACCTCATAACAACGGAAACTGCTGTATTTATTAACCGCTGGCTTTGCCCCCCTTCTGTGTACACGGTGGACTTAGAAGGAGGGACTGTAGAATGGGTATTTTTGTGTGCATCTTCATACAGAATTGGTGTAAGTTGTAATATTTACACTAGACAACAATTAGAAAAATTACATCTCAACAAAGATATATTTAGGACTTACGCAAAATAT
>OGVQ01000121.1_pt1 | contig 15825 bp, 15 predicted proteins | sample 1575801 | NCBI WGS metagenome assembly OGVQ01 (sample SAMN07581550, study PRJEB24739) | freshwater metagenome | place: Singapore | collected 2015-04 | reverse complement strand
ATTTTTGACAATCTTGGGAAATGAGTTTATGATCATGGTTAATCAAAATATTATAATCCTTCGCCCAAAATTTAACATATTTTGGGCTATTTTTATCAGGATTTTCTTAACATTCAACACTTCTGCAACCAAGGTATAAGTTCCTATCCATTCGCCTTCGTGACGAGCTAAAACGGGCATTTCTAAACGGATGTTAGACATAAATAGTTAGTTGTCAGTTGTCAGTTGTTGGTGGGAAAACGCAATAGAAAGTAGTCATAAGTTTTTAATTTTTAATTATAGCGGTATGCAGTTGCATGAGATACAAATTGAAACTTCAAAACCATACAGGATAAGGCTTTTCCTCCTGCCTCCTCCTCTATACCTATTCTTCATTAAACCACCAAGGATCTTTATTGGTGTTGGTTTTAATTAAAAAGGCTTTTTTCCTGAGAAAACGTTTAAAACCTGATGCACCCATGCGTGAACCTCCTAAACCAGAAAATTTAAAAGAGTTTTTCTCACCTTCCTGCATCATTGCTGTTAAACCGGCATCATTAATACTAATAGCACCTACATCTAATTGCATCCCAATTTCTAATGCTAATTCTGTTGATTCACTAAATATAGCAGCACTGAGTCCATAAATAGAATCATTGGCTAAATCTATGGCTTCTTCTATGGTAGAAAAAGACATAGTTGGCATAATTGGCCCGAATGTTTCTTCCGTCATAATTTTCATAGAATGGTTAACATTAGTGATAACTGTAGGACGACACCACCAACCGCCACCTATTTCTTCTACTTTACCGCCACAGTGAATGATTGCACCTTTGTCAATGGCATCGTGTAGATGTTCATTAATAATTACAGCTTGTTTTTCCGAAATTATCGGGCCTATTTCTCCACTTTCTACGGTGGGATAAGCTAATTGCAAATTGTGGGCTTTAGCTACTAATTGATGATAAAATCTTTCAAAGATAGATTCAGCTACATAAATTCTTTCAATTGATAAACACGACTGACCTGTATTGACAACAGAACCCCATAAAATGGCGGATGTTGCTAAATCTAAATCTGCTGATTCTAACACAATAGCCGGGTCTTTTCCACCTAATTCTAAACAAGCTGGAATAAAGTTTCTCGCGGCTGTTTCTGCTACTATTCTGCCTGTTTCTACGCTACCTGTAAAGCAAATTAAATCTACATCTTCTATTAAAGCTGCTCCTGTTTGTCCTGCACCTTCCACAAAATTTAAAACATCACGTAATTGAGGAACTGTATTTAATGTATTCATTAAAGGTGCTGCAAACCGGGGTGTAATTTCACTAGGTTTGACTATTACTGCACAACCAGCTAATAAAGCCGGAATTGTATCAATTGTAGATAATAAAAGGGGAAAATTCCAAGGACTAATAATACCAATTAAAGTATAAGGAACGGCTGTTTGTTGTAAAGAAATAAAGGGAATGGATGTATTTTTAGCTGTTTCTTGTAATAGTTGGGGAGCTAAATTACACCATCTATCAATACTATTTAAAAAAGAGTCTATTTCTAAAACAGATGTTGATAATCTGCCTGTATCAGTAACTAAAGTATCTGTTAATTGTTGGCGATCTGATAATATTGCTTGTTGCCATTGTTTGAGTGCTTCAATTCTGCCTTCAATACCTATTTCTTGCCAAGCAATTTGTCCTCTACGGAGGCGGTGACATTGCTGGGACAGTAATTTGGGCGGTGGAGGAACGATGACATAATCAAATTTTCCTGTGCGGGGGTTGCGAACTTCAATTGGTTTTGTCATTAGTTATTAATTTATAGCGGTATGCACTTGGATGAGATACAAAATTGGCAAAGTTGATTAAATCAGGACTTACGTAAAATAGAACGAAAGTAGGGGTAATTCATGAATTACCCCTACGAAATAATCAGGGTTGCAGTTACATCTTGCGTAAGTCCTATAAATCCCAAAATATCTATACATTATTTATTGTATTGTCAAAATAGTCCATTTTATAATTACTTGTATGTTTGCTGGCCAAAAACTCCGCGAATTACTTGCACGTCCTGAAATTATCGTTATTCCTGGCGTTTATGACTGTTTGAGTGCAAAACTGGTAGAAAAAGCTGGTTTTGATGTCGCTGCTACCAGTGGTTTTGGAATTGCTGCTTCTACCTTGGGTTTACCTGACTATGGTTTTCTCACCGCTACGGAAAATTTGTCCACTGTTGGCCGCATAGCTCAGTCAATTAATATACCATTAATTGCCGATTGTGATACTGGTTATGGCAATGCTTTAAATGTGATGCGAACTGTTAAAGATGCTGTCCAGTTAGGTTTAGCGGGAATAATTTTAGAAGACCAAGAATGGCCGAAAAAATGCGGACATTTTGAAGGTAAACGAGTAATTTCCATGAACGAACAAACGGGAAAAATTCGGGCTGCTGTCAAAGCGCGTGGTGATAACAGTTTGGTAGTTATATCACGAACCGATGCCCGTGCGCCCTTGGGATTAGAGGAAGCGATTAATCGGGGTAAAGCATATATCAATGCTGGTGCAGATGTTTTATTTGTGGAAGCCCCCCAATCCGTGGCAGAATTGGAAATTATAGCCGCTACTTTTCCTAATGTACCATTGGTAGCAAATATTGTTGAAGGTGGTAAAACTCCCGCTATTTCCCCCGGCGAATTGCAAAATTTAGGGTTTAAAATTGTCTTTTTTCCCCTGACTGCATTGATGGCAGTAACTGAGGTAATGAGTGTGTGTTTTCGTCATTTGAAGGAACAGGGAAGAACTGATAATTTATCTGGTTTGATGAATTTTCAGGATTTTCAAGAATTGATGAATGTGCCACAATTTCTAGATATGGAAAAGGAGTATAAAGAATGAATTATTTAGGCTCTTCGCTACTTGAAAGTTGATGAATAATGAATTATATTAAAAGTAATGCAATATAATACTCTGCATTATTGAGGTAGTTTCATGAGTACCACGAGTTTTCGGCTTGATGATGATTTGCAAGAAAAACTTGACAATACTGCTAACCGAATTAAGCGTTCTAAAGGTTGGATAATTAATGATGCTCTCCGTCGGTATATTGAGCAGGAAGAACTTAAACAAAGGATGTTGGAAGAGACTCAGGAAGCTTTAGCTGATATTGAAGCAGGTCGTGTAGTATCAGGAGAAGAAGTGATGAAATGGTTGGAGACTTGGGGAACTGTTGCGGAAACTAAAGCACCTTTGATATGAAATTGGAGTTTTCGGAAAGTGCAATTCAAGATTTAATTAGGCTACGGGAGTTTATCGCGGTTCATAACCCCAAAGCAGCAGAACGTATATCTATGCGGCTGCGACAGGCGATCGCCAAACTTGTACTGTATCCCGATATAGGGCGTTCTGTACCAGAGTTTGAGAATGTTCGTGAACTCGTAGCAGGTGATTATGTTGTGCGATATTTACGCCTTGAAGATGTGATTTTTATATTAAGAATATGGCACGGGAAGGAATTTCGTGATTTTGAGTAAGAGGGGAAATAAGCGATTCCTACGGAGCGCTTCGTTATCGCCTATTTCTTCAGTCTTTCTTCAATCAACTTAACCATTGCGTTAAAATTAAATCACAACCACATATTTCTGACTTTAACTATGGTAAATTCTTTCAAACAATCGTCAACCTCCCTGGAAACGCTAATCAGTGAAATTGAAGCAACTCCCCAAGAATATTGGACGGAATTACTAGATACTCTACGCCAGTTTCGGCAGAATATTCTCTCAACAAACTCACCCATTATTAACCCAGAACAAGCTTAAAAAAATCAAGCAGCAATTGAGCTTTTAGACTCTTGGCTGAATGAAAATGAAGATGCTACCGAACATCAGCAAGCCTGGGACTTTCTCAAAAATACCCTCTAAAAATTATTGTATTTTCTTTCCAATATACCCAATAATAATTTTGCCTGTTCCTAATTTTGAACAAATTCCTAATTCTGTAGAAAAATGAAGCCTCCATGCTCCTGGTGTCATACGAATATGCAAACTAAAAATACGTTCTTTACCGTCTGGGCATTCAAAAACTAATTTTTTCTTTTTCTCTAAATAGTCAAGTCTAGACTGACTTTCTGGAGTTGCTTTACTCGGCAGAAGGTCTAGATTAAAATCTCCCTCCGTCCAGGTTTGACAGTGATTTTGTAATTCAAATAACTTCTTTTTAACCTGTTTCAGCATTGGAGTTCCATAGTCAAGACTTTGGACTTGTTTAGCAACATTTTCACAAAATTCTAGATTTGGGAATAACTCTTCTCTTCTATCCCAAATATCATTTCCATCAAGAATATCCTCTTGAATTTTGTCCTCTTCAATTTGCTTTTTTATCCATTCAGAGTGGTGCTGAATATTGTTTTTACGACTAGCATGACGAATTTCTACTTTTTGATCAATTATTTCTTGATCATCACCAAGTAAAATTTGGTCTAATTCTATACAACTTGTATTCCAGCATATATCAGATATAAAACTAATTGCTAATGTATCCAGTACATAAGCTACTCCTAGTCCAACAGCAACTTTTCCTTCATAATAAAATTCTGATAATCCTTCATTATTTTCAATACCTTCAATTTCTGGATTTAAAATATTTTTTGAAAAAGGGCTTCCTGTTGCTAGAGTTAGAATGAAGTCTCTTTCTTCCTTTCCTACTTCCTGGTCATTCAGCCAAGTACCAATAGGATAATAAACTATAGGATCACTGTCTGCATTATATGCAAGTATAGTTGCCTTAAAATTATCTTTAGTCCTAAGATAGACTTTCACTCCTTGTGAGCGTAATGCTTTCACAGTGTTAATGAAATCAGACATCCATTGTCTTGCTGTTTGCTTATCAGAAGCAGGATTCTCCAGAGAGAGTTCATTTAATATTAAGTCAATCTCCACAATTTACTCTCCCGCAGGTTCTAACAAAACATATAAACTTTTTTCCCATTCATCAAAGAAACCATCAGGCCATCTATCAATTCTGCCATTTCTATCAATGTGTGGAGAAATTACTTTTGTAAAAGCTTGTCCTTGTTTTTCTCGACGCTGAAAATAATTTAACTGCACATCTTCTGGTTTAATTTTTCCACCATGAACAGCAAGACGGATACCATTTAAAACATGATCACTGTGAGTTTCTATTACCACTTGAATACCACAACTTGCTGCAAGTGCTAATAATTCCCCCATTTTTGCTTGTCCTCTGGGATGAAGATGTGCTTCAGGGTTTTCAACTAGAATTAGTGTACCAGGAGACGATGCAAGTACAGCGACAACAATTGGTAAAGTGTAGGTAATTCCAAAACCAACATTAGTATTACGATATCTACTACTAACATAATTACCTGTATTGAATGAGTATTCTAACCGTATTAAATCAACACCAGGAATGGGATCTAAATGAATATTTGTACCAGGGCTAATTTCTCTCATCCATGCTTCTACTTGACTTTTTAAAAGTATTGACTTTTCTTGTGGATGAATTAATTTGTTAAGTTCTTTATGTATTTTCTGTTCACCAAAAACATACAAAAAATGTTCTGTATATTCTCCTCTTGTACCAATTTGGAAATGTTGACGGACTAAATCATCTGAAACTTCAAATACATTACGAGGTCCGATTCTTTCGGCTTGAAGATAGTGGAAGTAATCACTAAAAAGACTAAATTCATGTATTTTATTAGTTATTGGTGCGGTATCACCACTAAGAACATCAGATTGTTTATTATATGTAAACTGCCATTTCCATGTTTGAATATCTGGATGTTCTACTATCAGTTCAAATACAATTTCTTCTTCTTTTGCTTCCTCAAATAAAGCATCTTTAGCAGTACCAATGTTAACTAAATTACCATTAAGAGCTAAATATTTTCTCTGTAAGAGTCCCTGTTGATAAGACTGACGTAATAATATTAGTGATTGTAATACTGAAGATTTACCCATACCATTTAAACCAGATAATAAAGTTAGTGGTTTAAACTGGATTGTCTGATTTTCAAACGCTTTGAAATTCTTTAACCGCAATGAATGGATCATAATAATACTTCCTGAATCAGTTCTTGAATTTGTTCCAGTCTCTTATTCACATTTTTTGTTGTTCCCATAGTAGCATACAAAGATTTATCATCAAATTTACCTGCATTACTCCAATCTATTATTTTTCGTTGCAAAATTTGTTTTCTTTCTTGAAGAAGATTAACTTCTTGAGAAGTTAGTTGATATAACTTAACAGACCACGCTTCAAATAATGCTTTATTCACAGGGTAGCGTTTTCCTTTAATTTTGCGAAAAGCATCTTCACCAAAAAGTTCAAAAGCTAAATTCATAATATTTTTAAATTTAGTTTCTAAAAAATTTATTTCTTCATCTGACATATTATTAATGTATGACATGGTTTTTTCTAATACTTTTTTATAGCTTTTATAATTAAATAGTTCTTGATTATCTACCATAAATACTAATACTCGCAGTATACACTCACGGTCTATCATTCTATCAGAATTAATACCGTTATTTGTAGCTTTTTTAAATTCAGACGATTCGGCTAATTTTTCCAATAACTTTGTTGCTTTACCCTGATTTAAAGCATGGCGTATTTCTTGGGATGATAATGCTACAGCACTGGTGTTAATACGTTCAAATATCACTTGTCTATATTCTTGATATGTCCCTGGTTCTAAAAAAATAACTGTGAGGTTAGTTTCTTCTATACGTCGTTGATAATTACGTGGGATTTCATCATAAATTTTACCATTAAATTGAGTGAATGATTCTAGACCTGTTAATGTTAAACTTTTATCTAAAATAAACTCTTTTAAACTATTTAGTCTTTGTAAGCCATCTATAACTAACCATTTTTCTTCATTAGTAGCATCAATATAAAATGCTGGTAGAGGAATACGCAGTAAAATTGATTCAATTAGTCTACTTTGAGCGATTTTATTCCATACTTTTTTTCTCTGAAATTCAGGCTCTAATTCTAGTTGATTAACACTAATTTTTCCTAATAACTTATCAATGCTAACTTGTCTGGTTTCAACTCTTATTTTAGTAGGATCAAAAGGGTATTCTACTTCTTCATCTATAATTTGATTATCCTCCTCGTATATAGATTCATCTATTAAATCTGATTCGAGGACAATATTTTCAGTTTCATTAATGTTTGAATGAGGTTTATGTATATTGGTCATGATATTTACTGTCTCTTCAGTGATATTTTAATTAACTGCAAGAAGTAGCAGTATATATTCACACGCTAAATTAATTATACCATAAATAGTAAATTATAAATACCCAATTTCTTCAATAAGTCAGGTATTATAATTGCTAAATCTAAAATAGGAGCGATCGCAGTCCTTGAACTAGCAAAGGAAATGCTGACAGCTTATGCTTCATTATTTTCTACCTCTAATATTCCCACTAAAACTTGACTTATATCTAATAAATCATCAGGAATTTTAAATAAATTCATATCTTGGACAATTTGTTTTTCATTTTTATCTAATTTACCAAAACGCCAAATATCACCCATTGTTACTGCACCATAGAGAATATTTTGTGTTTCAATTTCAGCTAACGCTATCAACTCTACTGCTAACTGAGTAAAACCTCTGGTTAAGTCATCATTTTTGGCTTCAATAATTAGTAAACTATTTTGGGAACGTAATAAATAATCCAAAGTTCCTTTTAACCAATCATTTACCCTTAAAGGATATTCAATCCTTAACTGACAATGACAATAATGAACTATTTCTAATAAAATTGGTGAGACTAAAGTTTCTCTTCTAGCAGTTTCATTACTTAAATTAATAAAAGGTAAAATATCATCTAATTTGTTTTTTATTTCTAAGAATTTTTCTAAATTATTGGTTATTTTAGGTAGAGATAAACGAGATTTCACTAATGAGTAACCTAATTCTGCTAAGATTTCATCAGCTTCGTATGGTAGTTCAAAATAAGAGCAAAAAGTATAAGATTGATCCTCTTGTAAGATTTTGATTTTCGACATTGTAAATCTCCGTTAAATGTTGACTTGATAGTTTCCAATCAAACTGGAAGATTTTCGACTAGCTAAAAATTAACTAATCTTAACTAATCCAAAAGCTAGAATCTAAAATTAACTAACTTTCTCCACCCCCGCTAAATCCAAAATTGGCGTGATCGCATCTTTAAACCAAAATCCAAATAATATTACGCTTCCGGTTCAATCCCCAAAGTACGCAACTGTGCAGTCAAACGATTCGCTCTTTCTTCACCAGTTAATAACAAATTACCTTGCAAATCCCACCACCGCAACCAGGGTAAATCCATATTCTGATATTCTCCTTGCCATAAACCTAACTCCGCACCCATAGGCAGAATTGGATAATGCCCGCGTTCATTGGCTGGTAATAGCTGATATTCTCCACCAATTAATTCATAAATTTCTATACTGGCTTTAGTGACTTCGTAAATACCATAAAAAGCAGGTTTAATTACCTGCTCATAAATCCAAAATTTACCCTGCCAGGGGGTTTTATCTCGTTCTTCTGCACCATTTCCAGAGACAAATTCTAAGGCAATTAATGGCGAAATATATTCTTGCCATAGCACATAAGAACGGCGAAATTGACCATTTAATAAAAGTGGTACATTGGGAACATAAAACCAATCTGGAGCTTCTGCACCGCGTTCTGGAGGGTCAGTAATACGCCAATAAATTCCTAAATCTTGACCAATACAATACTGACCATCTGGATGGCGTTTTTGTAATACTGGTGTAATGGACTCTGTTAGTAAAATGCTTTGTGGGTGTTCTTGCCAATTCTTCACGAATGTACCGTCTGACTCTGGGAGTTGGGTATGATCTGGGAGGCTGGTTTCTGTATAGGGAGGATCTGTAGTAAATTTCATAACTTCCTCGGATTTGATGAGGTTTGTTTTAGTTTAGCAAGATGGGGAAGAAAGTGATGCTTGTGGCGATTGGCTAAGGCCAGCACTGAAGGCGATCGCATTTTTAACCCATAATCTCAATAATATTACGCTACTTAAAAATAATACAGGATCAGACTTTCCCCCTGCCTCCTACCATATTAGGGAAAAGTTTCCCAAGCTTGGGCAACCAATTTACTTAACCAGCGTCTTTGTTGTTTATCTAACATCGGGTCATCTGCCAACACCTGAGCAGTTAATTGGTCTAAAGACTGACCCTGAGCGCGAACAACCTTGACCACACCAGCAATAACCGCCGCTACTAACTCTTCATCAACCGGCTGTTTTCTCAGTGCAGATATTTCTTGGGGACTGTCTGGGATAGGATAATTCATGGTATTGGTTTACAAAATTTACAAAATGAACAAAAAACTTGATAAATCATTAAAATTCTTCATCAAATCTTTATGAAGCTAATTAGGGCAGAGTCTAGCTTAATTCCTGCCGCTTTTAAATCTGTCTGAATGAGTAGATTCATTATGAAATATCAGAATAATATGCAAGAACTTCTGTATTTAGAAATTCCTACACCCGATACAGAATCAGTACGTAAATGGATACAAACAGATTTTGTTGTAGACAATGGGGAAAAACTCATTACCCCAGATGGTTTTCGCCTGAGAATCCCAGTTAAAAATAATACTTTTAATCAAGTAGAACTATCGGTTTTTGTCTGGTCGGTGCAGCGAACCACTTACCTAAAAGTATTCCGTTGGGGAGATAAACCCTTTCCTAATGAGAAAGCTATTCTCCAATATCTCACCCAAGAAATCAGGAGTCGCTTTCCCAACTGCTACCCCGAACCACCTGTAATTAATACGGAAAAATCAATTTTCGCAGAGCTAGAACCCTATTATCCCCTCACCGTCAAGTATTTTCAGAAAATGCCTAATGGGGAATACGATCTTAACAGGGCTTATTGGTGGGAGCAACGGTGGCGAGAAGGTGTGAAAAATCCTCAAAAGCCCCGTGAGGTGATCTTTTTTGACAATAACGGCAGGAAAGAATCCCCTCTTCCCCCTTCACTGTCACCTGTCACCTGTCCTCCGTCCCCTTCTGCCAATCCTGAGTATGACATCATTTACATTGGTGGGGCTTTAGGGTCAATTCATGCCGCAGTTATGGCTAAATTAGGCTATAAAGTGCTGTTGATAGAAAGATTACCCTTCGGCAAAATGAACCGAGAATGGAATATTTCCCGCGATGAAATTCAAAGTTTAATTAATTTGGATTTGTTAACTAATGCTGAGGTAGAAAAAATTATTGCTAGGGAATATAAAGACGGTTTCAATAAGTTTTTTGATGCTAATAATCCCCCCCATTTAAAATCCCCTACCCTCCACACACCCACAGTTCTGAATATAGCCTTAGATTCAGAAAATTTACTAACATTGTGTGGGCAAAAACTCCAAGGTGCTGGCGGTGATATTTGGGATGAAACAGAATTTATTCGCGCAGATATTGGTAATTCCCAAGTTACTATTCATATCAAACATTTACCCACGGGTAAAGAAAAACAAGTCAGTAGCAGATTATTAATAGATGCCATGGGAACAGCTTCTCCCATTGCTTGGCAATTAAACGGAGGTAGAGCCTTTGATAGTGTTTGCCCCACCGTGGGCGCAGTCATTGAAAAAGGTTTTGCACCAGGAGTATGGGATGCTGAATATGGGGATGTTCTCTACAGTCATGGAGATATTTCTAGAGGTAGACAATTAATTTGGGAATTGTTTCCCGGGGTCGGTGAAGAGTTGACAATTTATCTATTTCACTATCATCAAGTCAATGCCAAAAACCCCGGTTCTTTGTTAGAAATGTATGAAGATTTCTTCGCCATTCTGCCAGAGTATCGCCGTTGTGATATGGATCAATTAGTGTGGAAAAAACCCACCTTTGGCTATATACCCGGACATTTTAGTGTGAGTGAGAGCGATCGCACTATTGCCTTTGATAGATTAATTGCCATTGGTGATGCTGCTTCCCTCCAATCGCCTCTAGTATTTACCGGTTTTGGTTCTCTAGTCCGCAATTTAGAACGATTAACAACCCTGTTAAATATTGCCCTCAAGCATGATTTATTAACTAAGCAGCACTTAAATAAAATTCGTGCTTATCAAAGCAATGTCGCCGTCACGTGGTTATTTTCTAAAGGAATGATGGTTCCCACTGGAAAATTTATAGCACCACAATTAATTAATTCCATGCTGAATACCTTCTTTGGATTATTAGCAACTGAACCTGTAGAAATAGCAGATAATTTCATTAAAGATCGCTGTGATTGGTTCACATTTAATCGTCTAGCATTGAAAGCAGCTATGAAAAATCCAGTATTATTAATATGGATTTGGCAACTAGCCGGTTGGCAAGATTTATTACGTTGGCTTGGTAATTATCTTAGCTTTGCCCGTCATGCTTTAGTTAGTGTTATTTTAGGGACATGGTTTTCCCAGTGCCTAAAATGGAGTCAATCTTGGTTAGAAATTCGTTTTCCTGGATTATGGTTGCAATTGTTAACAATTAACTACGCGATTTCTACAGGTAGACCACGCTTACCGCCGGCTTTGCGTTAGTTTAATTTATTAACAAATAATTTCCTAGAGACGTTCTAACCGAACGTCTCTACAACGAAAAATAAAATGCAAGAATTCAGGTGAGGTAAAAAGATCCCCGACTTCTTTTATTAATTGTGTCCATAAATAATAAATTGATCACAGAAGTCGGGGATCTGGGTATGAACGAGCGTTATAGCTGAATACTTACAACAAAACGCATCTTCATCCAGCATTGGTATAACTTTTACTTATCATAAATGAAAAATTATGACTGGTTCTAGAAATGATTGGTTTCCCACATCCGTTTGGCATTTTCCAGTAGAAAATCATCAACAATTAAATCCCCTACTCTTGCACACTATCTATGCAGAAGAACAGCGAGATAGCAAAGGTGAAAAATGGTCAAATGTACTCGGATGGCACAGTGTAGATAACTTACATCAACGAGACAGTTTTGATGAATTCACCCAAATCATCAATAAAAATGTCTTAGAAGTTGCTAGTTTTTTGCAATGGGACTTACAGAAATTCAGCCTTAATATTACAACTTGTTGGGCAATTATCAATCGGAAACTTGCTTCCAACTCAGTCCATAACCACCCAAATTCAATTTTAAGTGGAGTTTACTATCTTAAAACTCCTGAAAATTGTGGCGGCATATTTTTTTGTGATCCTCGACCAGCATCACAAATGATAGTACCTCCGTCTATTGAGTTTAACCTATGGACTTTACCTAGAATAACTTATAAAGCTTATGCAGGGACAATGTTAATATTTCCCAGTTGGCTTTCCCATGGTGTGGAAACAAATATGAGCGATGAAGATCGGGTTTGCATTAGTTTTAATATTGGCATAGCACCTATCAAAACCTAAGAATTCAGGTGAGACGATAAGATCCCCGACTTTCTTTATCAGGACTTACGCAAAATATCTCTCAAACCCTCTTTTCTTCGTTCTCTTCGTTCTCTTCGTTCCTATGCCTTCGGCACGCTTCGCTAACGTGGTTCATTATTCCGTGACTTGTGCCTAAGTCCTATCAAATAATAAAAACTTATAAAATAACCTTTTCATAGCTAAAAATTAAATTTTAAACCTAAATTTTTTAACCAAGAGACTGTTAAATCATAGTCCTACCTTAACCTCTGCGTGAGAGTTTAATTAGGACGTAATATTCATACTCAGCAATTAAGTCTTCGTAGATTTGCCAAATTCAGACTTATTGATTCGTTACGAACTACAAAGAGGATGAAAGAATCTTATGGCTATATTTGATACAACCCAACCCTCTCAAGTTAAAGGATTAAATGGTTACACCGTTGACCCTATTTTTACCGTTGGTGACAAGATCGGAGACTATGTTCCCCCCGGTATTCTTGACGGTATTGGCGCTTACTCACTCAACGATACAACTGTTCGTTTATTGGTTGTTAATGAGATAGCGGCTACGGATGGTTATAAGTACACCCTGAAAAACAATACTCAACTCCCCGGTGCAAGAGTTAACTATTTCGATGTTGACAAGCGCACATTGCAAATAGTTGGTTCTGGACTAGCCTATGACACCATTATCAACCGCAAAGGTGAAGTTGTTGATGCTGCTGCTGATTTAGAATTTTCCGGTATTCAACGTTTTTGCTCTGCGGCTTTATTTGAAGCCAATCAGTTTGGTGCAGGTATTGGTCTAGCAGACCGCATTTTCTTCAGTGGTGAAGAAACCTATGGTGGGACACAATTTGCTTTAGATACCAAAACCAATGTCTTATACACTCTTCCTTGGTTTGGTCGTGCTGCATGGGAAAACGTCACCGAGTTGAATACAGGCCGCACTGATAAAGTTGCTTTTTTAATTGGTGATGATCGCGGACCTGCACCTCTAATTCTCTATGTTGGTGACAAGAATGCCAATGGTAGTTTCCTAGACCGCAATGGACTTGGAAAAGGCAAACTTTTTGTTTGGGTTGCAGATGATCCCAACAATGCCACTGATCCGATCGAAGCTGATCCCAGAGACTTCAAAGGTACAAACAACTCTACTGTTGGTAAGTTTGTAGAGATCCCCTATTATAACCCTGCTCTTGCTAGTACGATTCCCATTGCCCAAAATGTCCTTGGTTATGATTCTCAAGGCTTTGCCACCCAAGCACAGCAAGATAAATTAGCCGCGGATGCCAAAGCATTCTTGTTTGCTCGTCCTGAAGATTTATCTACCAATCCTAAAGACGGTACACAAGTAGTCCTAGCTTCCACAGGACGTGAAACCATATTTGGTGGTGTAGATACCTATGGAACGACCTATAAGATTGATATTGACTTCAATAATATCAGTACTGGTGATATCTCAGCCAAAATAGACATTCTCTTTGATGGTAACACAACCAAAGATGCCAGTCTCCGTAACCCTGATAACGTGGATTGGGCTGATGATGGCAAAATCTACATTAACGAAGATCGGGCTGCTAGCGCGGCTATTTTTGCAGGAACATCCAAAGAAGAAGCTTCTATTTGGAGAATTGATCCTTCAGTTGCTGATCCTTCCTCAACCCTGACCCGAATTGGTCAGGTAGATCGTACTGCTCTTCCAGCAACTCAAACTGACTCTAACCCCACTGATATCGGTAACTGGGAAACTTCCGGTATCCTTGATGTTTCTACTCTGTTTGGTAATGCTCCTGGTACACAGTTTATATTTGATGTTCAAGCCCATAGTCTTCTGAATGGTTCAATCATTACCGCCACAAATATTGATGGTAATGGTGATGGAACTAAAACTAGACAAGAAAACCTGGTTGAAGGTGGTCAGTTATCTTTCTTGATCGCACCTAATGCCAATTTGATTCAGGATACACAATTCCATGCTGGTACACCTAATCCCGATACAATTGTAGCCAAACAAACTTCTGGCTTTGGTGGTATTAATGATGTCGTGTTTAGTGGTGCTGGTGATGATGAAATTGATAGTGCGGCTGCGGGCGCTCTTGCCGGCAATAACATTATTGATGCTGGTAGTGGTGGTGATACCGTGTTTTTAGCCAATCGCGATCGCGCTTTTGGTAGCGATGGCAATGATATATTTTTCGGAGATGAAGCCAGTAATTTCCGTGCCTCCGGTGGTGCTGGTAATGATACCTTCTTCCTGGGTAATGGTTCTAATGGTCGTGCCTTGGGTGGTGATGGTAATGATATCTTTGAAATTGGTATTGGTGGTGGTCACACTCTATCTGGTGGTGCTGGTGCTGACCAATTCTGGATTGTTTATGCTGAATTAACCAAAGCCACTAACACCATTCTAGATTTCCAAATTGGTACTGATAAAATTGGTATTTCTGGTGCTGCCAGTTTAGGTATCACTACAGCCAATCTAACTTTAACTCAAGTTGGTGCTGATACTGCGGTTATCTTTGGTGGTCAAACTTTAGCCACTTTAACTGGTATTCAAGCCAGTGCTTTGAGTGTATCTAATCCTAATCACTTTATCCTTGTTTAATTGAGGCAAGGATTTAACGTGAATAGGTGTTAATTAAAAACCTTGGCAAAACTGCAATTAATAAAAGTTTTGCCTTGGTTTCTCTCTGAAAAATTGATTCATAAATATAACAAAATATCTACTAATTATTTGTGAGGAGAATTAAATGGCAGACTTATTTATAGACGCTTTTAAAACAAATGTCACCTTAAATGGCACGGCAGAAAATGATACTCTTGATGCCGTAAATGGAGGAGGAAATAATACTCTTAATGGTGGTGATGGAGATGATGAATTATATGCCTATACTAATGACAAACTCTACGGAGAAGGAGGAAATGATCAGCTTTTCTCTGATGGTAATGGTAACAATATCTTAGATGGTGGTGATGGCAATGACACTTTTTACCCAGATCGCAATGATAGCGTTTTTGGCGGTGCAGGTGATGATGTCATTTACTCTGGACTTGGTGGTAATACTATAACTGGTGGTACTGGTAAGGATAATTTTTGGTTAGCTAATGCTGAATATCTAGATACTCCTAATATAATTACTGACTTTAATCCTACTGAAGATATATTACTAGTTAATGTAGGTTCTTTTAAAGAAATATCTCAGGTAACTTTCACAACTCAGGGTAATAATACCTTAGTCAGTGCGGGTGATAAACAATTAGCTATTCTTCAAGGTGTTAGTCTACGAACTATCACAATTAATGAAGATAGTAGCAAAACCTTCACCGTCACAGACTTTAGTTTCAATGATATTGATGGCAACAACCTACAATCAATTAAAATCACCCAATTACCCACAGCAGGGACATTACAAC
>OGVQ01000120.1_pt1 | contig 16027 bp, 34 predicted proteins | sample 1575801 | NCBI WGS metagenome assembly OGVQ01 (sample SAMN07581550, study PRJEB24739) | freshwater metagenome | place: Singapore | collected 2015-04 | reverse complement strand
TTTTTCATTGCGGGTTTGATTATTTATCACTATTGTCCGACTAAAAATTTGAAAAGGGCGGGATAAAACCCACCCATTTCTAGTTAAGTTTGAGTTCTCGAGGCTTAAACTAAACCATGAACAAAGATAAAAATTTTGTCGGACAGCCGATTCTGTCACAAATAATTTCTTGTATATCTAAAAGAACTATCTCAGATGCGGTTAAAAAGCATGATAGTAACCGATACTATAAGAAAATTCCAACTCGGGTGCATCTTGTAAGTTTATTGTACGGAGTTTTTAGTTATTGCAATGGACTAAGAGAAATCTGTGAAGGCATGCTGGGATGCGAAGGGAAGCTTGTACATTTAGGTTTAGATAAAGCACCAGCCAGGAGCTCACTATCAGACGCAAATAACCGAAGAAGCTATATGGTTTTTGAAACCATCTATTATGATTTACTCAAACAGTATCATAGTTTTATCTCGGACAGCCGGTTAAAAGGCTTGAGCATACGGAACTTAAAAATCATAGATAGCAGTACAATAAGCCTGTTTAGTGAGATCTTGCGTGGGGTAGGCAGAAACAAACTGGATGGCTCCCGAAAAAAGGGAGGAATAAAAGTGCATGCCATGATGGATGCCTTTAGTGGTGTTACCGAGTTTGTTCGGGTAACATCAGCGAAGGTTCACGACAAGACATTTCTACCTAAATTAAAATTGGCTTCGGAGAGCTTCATTGTATTTGATAAAGCGTACAATCACTACCTCCAATACGCCAAATGGACTGATCAAAAGGTTTGGTTCGTTACCAGAATGAAAGAGAATGCTGTTTATCATGTTACCAAAGTGATTATAGACAGAACCAAGAAGAAAAATGCAAAAGGAGTATTAAAGGAACAGTTCATTACCATAGGTTATAAGAATTACAATGGTGAACCCCAAAGATTAAAATTACGCAGAATAACCTTTAAATCAGAAGATGGAAAGATCTATGTATTTATCACCAACAACTTTAAACTATCAGCAAATCAAGTGACAACGGTCTATAAAAACCGATGGATGATAGAACTGCTTTTCAAACAAATCAAACAGAACTTTCCATTACGATATTTTTGGGGAGACAGCCCCAATGGAATTAAGATGCAAATCTATTGCGTACTGATTGCTCAGCTGCTTGTGGTGGTTATAAGAAAGAAATCAGCAACCAAGAAATCGTTCGCAAACATGATTACTGTGATAAGATTGCACTTAATGAGTTATGTGGACATAATGGAGTTTATCAAAGATGCATACAAGGCTTGGAGAAAAATGAACTCTCCTCCATCACTTGCCTTTTTTTAATGCCATCTACCTCTAAAATAATACAAATAAAATTGCTCGTAAATACTGCCAATATTGGCTTATAGGAATTTTTATGCTATTTTAGTCGGACAAGAATGTATCATTATCATGATTTTGCCAAGTAGAGATTGTGTCATATTTTATTCCTAATATTGTTGTAGATTTAACGGGTGGATAGGGCATAATAAATTGATTTGGAGACCCATCAGCAATCGTCTGGTTATTTATTATAATTCGAAAACTGCTGTATAATGATTCATCTATAAAATAAAATAAAATAAAACTATTCCCTTCAACACTATCAACAAAAGTTATATATTTTTGCTCTAATGGAATTGTTATAGGGCATTCGGCTAAAGTATTTGTATAACTATAAGAAGTAGATATTCCCAAGTTATGAAAAACAATTGTGTCTTTTTTGTTCTTTAAAAAAGCAATTGATTTTATATTATCGTAAGGAAATAACAATGGCATATCATACTGATAAACCTTACGAATCGGGTCTGTACTTTGCGTGCAGTCTCTTGTATTTTGAATAAAGCGCTCTTCAATTTCGGGCATATTAGGATATGGATCAATGCTGTAGATTGTTCCATAGTCGTCCATATTCTTAATTAACCAGCAAGTTGCGCGCCCTTCGTATGCACCAATTTCCAAAATCCGTTTGCGTTCCGGCAAGTCTTTTAGGCACTTCTCAAAGTTGGGGATGTTGTGAGTAAACCAATCCGCAGTAAAATTCATATCAGTTCGCCAGCAAAACAATTAAGCAAACAAAAAGAACAACCAACAGATACACTTTACCAATCCAGTATTCGCGTTTTAATCGAGCAGGATCATGGATTAAATACGACTGCAAGCGCAGCATATCCATATCCTCTTCTATGTATGGACGATTAACTAACTTGTTTAAATAAGCCGTTTCTCCAATCTTTACTTTCCCTGTGTCATATGGTGTCTTCATTTGATTCCATGCTCCTTTTCAATTTCCCTTACAAAGTCTAAGTCTGCTTTTGTCATTTCTTTAAATCCATAAATTTTGCGGACGCAGATCAAAATCTTTTCTATATCTAACGGCTTTGGTTTCCATATCATATTGCTAGGATTCATGCCCGCATAGATTGGCTCTGAACGAATGCTGATAACTGCATCCTCATAGCCTGGGTGGTATGGTGCTTCTTCTACCTTTTTTTGATACGCCTCTTGTCGGTCATCGCTTGTAAATGTCGTCATATCATCCTCTGTCAATTGATCCAGTAAAGTCTTCAGGGTAGCGCAGTACGGGCGCGTCAAACGCGTCGCCGATCCATTCGTATATTTCTCTTAATTCGTCTACATCCTCGCCACCCAATTCGGCTTGGCAGTACATCGCTGGCTTGTTGTCATCGTCGTAATAGACTTCACAAATATCCACGATGGTCTCGCCCTCAAATTCTGTTTGTACAATCCGATATGTCCACTTCAAAATAGCGCCTCCGGCAGTTCGGGTTTAGGTGGCGGATTAGCCTTTACATAACGATAAGACCAATCCGTATAGGTCTTGATAATATGGTCTGCCTCATGCTTGGTCTTAACCATACGCATGGGTTCGCCGTTCTCGTCGTAGATTATGTACATTATTTGCTCACGTATTCGTCCATCGCGAGATTGCCTACTTCGTCCAGCTGCGCGCAGATATCTTTCATGGTGTCGCGGATAAACCATAGTGGCCCGCTGATATGGTCAATGGTTTCATGCACGGCCATCAACTCTATGATGTCCGCTAGGTTGCTTAACTTGTCCTCGATTGTGTCAATCTTGTCGCTGATCGTATAAAACATTTCTTTCTTCTTCATAAGTTCTCCTCTGTGAATTAAATGAATAGATGCGGTAGACGGGGAATACAGGCTGGACTTTCATTCAATTTCCTCATACCACATGCGGGCGTAAAATTGATTACCGTATAGATCAATCATTTTCTTTGGATATCCGTTATTGGATAGCCATTCAACGATATTCTCTACGTCTTCAGGTATCTCTTTTGGGAAGTCGTATAGCCAGCCCTTGGGCGGGTCAATCATTTTGACTCTCATACTTTCCCGTTCTGTAAATTTTCGTCGGTTTTGCTTACACCTTGAGCATTCTTTCCCGATGGGGAAAATGTCTCTAATTGATCGTAGTGCCGTTGAATCATATACAAATCTTTTTCCAACTCCGCTATTTGATCTGCTTGTTGACGGAGCATAGCGGGAACTCGGTTATCCTTTAACCCAGCGGCATTTAATACTTGCTCTAATTCATCTGCTAATTCGTATGCGTTCACGTGTATTTCTCCTCTTGTTGATAATATAATTACAACAATATGCAATGTCAATACATCATACCTAAATTCTTTCATCTATTGCGTCTAGGATAAACCCTAATGTTGACATTCCAATTCCCATATCCACCAAGCGTCAATGCGTACTGGCTTCAGTCTGGTAAGCGTCGGTACATTTCCAAGCGCGGTGTTGAGTTTAAGAAAGCAGTCCATGCCATCTTGGATGGTGTCCCAGGATTTGCAGATCAGCCCGTAGAGGTGTCCATCATTCTCTATCCAAGGGATAAGCGCCTACTGGATATTGACAACTGCTGTAAGGCGATTATGGACTCCATGAATGGCAAACTGTTTGACGATGACCAACAAGTTTGGAAGCTCACAGTAGAACGCGGTGAGAAGATAAAAGGTGGTGGGTGTCAGGTAACAGTTAGTAGGTATAAACCCTAATACTGTACAGATATACAGTTTGTTGTAGAATCTAAGTGACGACTATCTCCATGGCCGTCTTCATTTGTGATTTTCCTTGTTTAGGGGATCGGCTTTCACGTGGCTGATCCCCGTTTTTTTGTCACATAAATGTACCTATAGGTTGTATAAAGTAACAAATATGTTACCTAAAGGTTATGTTGCACTGCAACAATTTGTATCGTATAATACCCATAGTGAGTAGGAAATGTACAGAATATGAAACATTGCCTATTTTTTAATCAGGTGGTAATTTTTCCACCTGCCTAATTTTTAAGCAACTTCAGGAGAAAACCATGTTCAAACGCTATGCAGAGATCGCAGATCAGACCGTTGCAAACTTCTATAACCTATTCCCAAAAGCCCCTACGCCCGCTGAGTGTATGGATGCAGCTATCCAGGCAAACAAGCTCTGGGCAAGCGCCGTAGAAGAATCTTTAGCCACTTTAACTAAAGGTGTTTACAACTTTAAATAATCTGTGGTAAATTAAAAACACTAGGAGATCGTGGAAAGTCTCCTTGTGTTAAAATCTTGCCCAAGCCCCGTACAGTATGGGGTCTATACCAGTATCTTTTGAGTTGGTTGGGCGAAGACAACGCAAAGGATATTTCCACATAGACCTCATACCTTACGGGGTTTTTCTTTTCTAGTTTGGCTTATGCGCATGGAGGGGCAACCGCCGATCAACATAAGCCGAGAGACCAAGGACGTCGACAGGGTCAAGCGTGGGTGGTAGTGAGTAGAGCGCGTCGGGGGAGGAGAAATCCTTATAAGTCTGCTCAATGTGTAATTCCGAAGGAACTCAATGGAGTACGCCCCACGAATCCAGCTACGGCTGGGGTAGGGGGGTGCTATGCCAAACCGAGGAATCTAAGGGAGTACGGATACGAGGATATAGGATACGAGATTACATGTATAGACAGATAGACCAGGGGGCGCGGTGACGGAGTTACGGAAAAGATTGGAAATGTGTATTAGGACAATCCCCGATGACGTGCGAAACGGATCGGTGCAAAATGTTCATAGATGGAAAGAAAAGGCGGAGAAAGCTGCCAAACTGTTGCGTAATCCACGGGCGCCGCAACAGGATTTAGAACAAGCCCTTGATGATTTAATGAGGAACCACAAATGAACTTAAGACTTAGCGAAATACGCCTTGATAAAGATCTTCAAGTGCGTGAAAAAATGCACGACGATGTAATTTCAGAATACTACGACGTGCTACGAAATGGCGGTAAGCTGCCACCAGTTGTCGTGTTTTTTGATAAGACGGCTTACTATTTGGCGGATGGCAACCATCGATACCATGCTCACAAAACTGCGGGCATGGAAACTATTGAGGTTGAAGTTAAGGAAGGATCAAAACGCGATGCGCAACTTTATGCTTTTGGAGCAAACCATGACCACGGTCTGCGCCGGACTCAAGCGGATAAACGAAAAGCGATTGAGATTATGCTCAATGATATTGAGTGGGTGGAATGGTCTGATAGAGAAATTGCAAAGATTTGTAAGGTCTCTCATGTCTTGGTAGCCAAGGTACGCAAGGAACTGGGCGCTAACGCTGACAATCGAAGAATGGCTAATGGCTCTACCCAGCCAGCCAAGAAAGGCAAAAATGAAGACAAGACTTCACAGAGAGATGAAGGATCTAATGAGGAATTTAGGATTGCGGAGTTATCAGACGCGCTTGTACAAGCCGAAGAAGAGAAAACTGCGTTGGCGGACAGGCTTGCACTTAAGGTGGTCGATGCAACAGAAGAAGAGAAGGCTAGACTTGGTGAGACACTCACTGAATTACGTCAGCAGATTAAGGTTTTGGAGGCCGAAAATCGCAGCCTCAAGGCGAGTCTTAAGGTTGAGGTAGAAGAAAAGAATCAATTGATTAAGCAAGTGAATTACTGGAAAAAACAAGCAACGAAAGGAACGAAATGATTAGGACTAATATTCCCGCAGACGATTACGAACAAGCACAGTTTTTGTTGCAAGGTTGTAAGAATATCTTAGGGAACAAGGAGCCTACTGAGTTTCAATCCCAAGTAATGAGCAGTCTTCAACAGATCATTGACGAGTTTAGATCAACAATGCACTAATTTTGGGGGAAAGCTGACGCTGGAGCGTAAGAAGGACACGAATCTTGAGCCTAGCCTTCATAACGGATAGCCGTGTTGGATCAGAGAGTGCCAGATATAGCCAGTACCCCACCCGACGCTAGGCGGTTTCCTAGCAGTAAGGAAAACAATGCTTGAATTACGTGAGCACCAATTAGAGGTGGTGCAGAAGTTAAATGAAGGTTTTGCCAACGGGCATACGAGGCAGCTCTTGTACGCGCCCACAGGATTCGGTAAGACCGAGGTGGCGATGGCTATTATGAAAGCCATTGCGGATACCCACAAAAAGACGGCGATGGTCTTAGACCGTATCGTCTTAGTCAATCAAACCAGTGCCAGGCTTGCGCGCTATGACATTGAGCATGGCGTCATGCAGTCTGGGCATTGGAGATGGCGCCCCCATGAGCGCATACAAGTCTGTTCCGCGCAGACCCTAGAAAAGCGCAAGAACAATCCCGACATTGATCTTCTGATTGTGGACGAATGCCATGTCTTACGGCGTTCTACGGTGGAGTTTATGAAAGCAAACCCACAGATCCATGTCATCGGACTAACGGCCACACCGTTTACTAAAGGTCTTGGGGATATCTATTCCCATGTTGTCGGTGCATCTCCTACGGGCGAACTGATTAAAAAAGGTTGGCTTGTCCCGCTCAAGGTTTTCATAGCCAAAGAGATTGATATGGCGGGCGCTAAGAAAGTAGCGGGCGAATGGTCTGCTGATGAAGTTTCTACCCGCGGTATGAAGATTGTCGGGGACGTAGTATCCGAGTGGACAAAAAAGACGTATGAGATCTTTGGAAAGCCCGTCAAGACGATTGTTTTCTGCGCAGGGGTAGAGCATGGTCGCGCCCTAGAAAAACGCTTTGAAGAGGCTGGATTCAATTTTAAGAGCATCTCCTACAAGGAGGATGACGATTACAAGAGAATGACCATTGAGGACTTCAGCAAACCTGATACCGAGATCCATGGTCTGATTGCTACCGACATTCTGACCCGCGGATTTGACGTAACTGATGTGATGATCGGTGTATCGGCGCGCCCGTTTTCAAAGTCATTCTCTTCCCATGTTCAACAGATGGGGCGCGTCATGCGTTCCCACGAAGGCAAAGAGTTTGGGGTTTGGTTAGACCATTCCGGCAACTTCCTTCGATTCCGTCCTGATTGGGATCGGATCTTTGACTTTGGGGTAGAAGAACTAGACGGCGGTCTAACTGAAAAGGCTAAGAAAGAACCCACAGAAAAAGAAAAGGTAGAAGCCAAGTGCCCATCATGCGGTGCGCTATGGATTTGGAAGTCCGATGAATGCGGTGAGTGCGGGCATGTTAAGAAAAAGGTTGCACAGATCCAAGTCGTAGATGGTGAGATGCAAGAGTTGGAGTTTCAAAACTCTCAATTGAATGTCAATAACCGTGATTTCTATGCAGAACTACGGTTCTACGCTATGAGCCGTGGTTATAAAGACGGTTGGGCAGCTTACAAATACAAGGAAAAGTTTGGGGTCTTCCCCAATAACTTACCTAAAAATGTCAAGCCTGTTTCTCAACAGACTATGAATTGGATCAAAAGCCGGATGATTGCATACAGCAAGTCTAAACAACGGGTGGCCGCATGAATGGTTTATTTGACTCACCGCGCATCCTACCAAGCAGCCCAAAACTTATGAAAATAAAAGAGATTGGTGTTTTATATGCGATGCAAAAAAATGCAGAATGGCACAGCCGTTTACCAATTACAAACCATTCAAATATGATTCGCAATTCTCATAAAGTTTTTTATGGCGCAGAGTATCAAGACCATTGTTTTGCTGTGGCTATGTGGACGTCTCCTGTTGCAAGAAGGCTTGCAAATCAAAAAATATATTTAGAGCTAAGAAGATTGGCAATAGCACCAGATGCACCAAAATTTACCGCGACTTGGATGATTGGAAAAATGGTCAAAGATATTAAAAAAAAGTTTCCAGAAATAAAAAAACTTATTTCTTATCAGGATATGGATGTTCATTCTGGAACAATTTACGCCGCGGCTAATTGGAAAAAGGATAATGTATCAAAAGGTGCAGAATGGTCAGTGCCATCAAGAGCAAGAAAAAAATCACAATCAATATCTGATAAAGCAAGATGGGTATATGAAATATGAACTACTTATCGGTATGCTCAGGCGTTGAAGCTGCAACCGCAGCGTGGCATCAATTGGGATGGAAGCCCGTCGGCTTTTCAGAGATTGAGAAGTTTCCATCAGCCGTTTTACAACACCATTACCCGCACGTTACAAACTACGGGGACATGACTAAATACAAGGAGTGGAACATAAATGAATCAGTTGGACTTTTGGTCGGAGGAACTCCCTGTCAGTCCTTCTCCGTCGCCGGACTACGCAAAGGACTTGAAGACCCAAGAGGTAACCTTGCCCTTACCTATGGCGCCATAGCAGACAAATTTAAGCCAGCGTGGATTGTATGGGAGAATGTTCCTGGAGTATTGTCTTCAAACGGCGGTAAAGATTTTGCCTGTTTCCTTGATATGTTAGAAGAGTTGGGGTATATTTGCGATATTGATATTTTAGATGCGCAATTTTTTGGTGTCCCACAAAGGAGAAGGAGGGTTTTTGTATGCGGCCAGCACAGAGATTATTTACTGAAACAGAAGACCGATTCATCAAGGCTAACTATTTATCAATGTCTTGTGGAGATATTGCACGGCATCTTGATAGAGAAGTTAAATCCATCAGAAAAAGAGCTTCAAAAATTGGGGCTTCAAAACCTCTCAAGAGATGGAGTCCTGAGGAGGATCAAATTATTTTGTCTGCTTGGGGAAAACAACAACTGGCAGATCTTTCAAAATTTCTTAATCGAAGACTTTCAGAAACATCTAGTAGAGCTAAAAAATTGGGATGCCACCCATGGAGAACAAGAAAAGGAACCCATTCAGGCAGACCTATTCTTGGATACGAAAACGGAGACCCAATTTACACTCACAGAAGAGTCGCTGAAGAAATGCTTGGCAGAAGTTTACGAAGTGATGAAATTGTTCACCACATTGACGGAAACAAATTTAATAACCGACCAGAAAATCTTTATGTGTTCCAAGGTCGTTCTGCTCATAGGAAAGCTCATTCTACTCTCGAATCAATCATGCCCCACCTATTGGAGCGCAACATCATCTACTTTGACAGCACTGAAGGAATATATAAATTATGCGAGACAAGCAAGTAACCAAATTTTTGAGCCAATGGAATGGATTCACTCGTGGGGTGATTTCCTCGGACAAGCCGATGGACAGGGTTCTGTTGTCGGATGTCTTGGAGACTGGGAATCTTCAGCAAAAGTTTTATTTGAGTCCGATTGCTTGCGCCGGGATACTTCGCCGAGCAGAGAAAAGAGGGAAGAAGTTGCCAGACCTACTGCATGCAGCTCTGACAAAGACGGCGGAGTCTTAGCCTACGCGCCTGAACTAGCGCCATGCCTTGAGACTACATGCCACGATTACAGTCGTGCAGACGGGTTCACAATGATGGTTTACGAAACCCATCCCGCAGACTCAAGAGTCAAAGATATGGGCGCGGTATGCCAAACAGTAACCTCAAGATGGGGAACGGGCGGTGGTAATGTGCCATTGGTTCAGACGATTGGGTGTGATGTTTATAACCACGCAGTAACAGGCGAGGTTGCAGCAACGCTAACGATGAATAGTGGTAACACAAATAGCGCAGGCCCAAAGGTATTGCAAGCCTATTCCTTGAGAGAAGACGCTAAGGCCAATAACTTTAGTGCTACTCCGTTACATGTAACGCCCGCTCTCCAGGCTTTGCGTCCGTCGGTTCAGTCTCACCATGCTCAAACCTTTATCGTGGATCGTGCAGCATTTAATCAGGGAGTCAATGCTCAATATGAGCCAAGGATTGAAGAATCCGATGTAATGTCTACTTTGGTAGCCAAAGGCCCGCATGCAGTAGCACAGTCCTTTAATGTAAACGCCAGACCTGATGAAATGAAACTAGAAACCGAAGTATCAGGAACACTAACTTCTAGTCAGAACTCAGGGCTTTTTCAGAACATGGCAGTCCGCCGTCTTACGCCCGTAGAATGCGAGAGACTCCAAGGTTTCCCTGATAACTTCACCAATATCCCTTGGAATGGCAAAGAAGAATCACCCGATAGCCATCGATATAAGGCGATGGGTAACTCTATGGCAGTCCCATGTATGCGGTGGTTGGGTCAGAGAATAGAAAAGGTAGAACATGGACTTTTATAGATTTGCTGAAACCCACGGGCTAATCATTCGCGATCTTGTAATGGATCGTTGGGTTCGTGTGCCGACTACTGACCATCCAACTAAACGCAACGGTGCATATATCTTCAATGGTAACTCAGGCGCGGTGCAGAATTGGGCGTTACATGTAACACCGATTACCTGGAGAGATAAAGATGCCAAGCATGACCCTCAAATACAAATTAGAGCCAAGAAAGCGGTTGAGGATCAGGCTATGCGCCAGCAAGATGCGGCCAAGAAAGCTGCTTGGATTCTTCATAATTCAGTTAAATCCACTCACCCATACCTTGCCAAGAAGGGATTTCCTGAAGAGAAGGGCTATGTATGGGACGGCAAACTCGTTATCCCGATGCGGATAGAGGGAAACCTGGTCGGGTGTCAGTTGATAAATCAAATTGGAAATAAAAAGTTCCTGTATGGTCAGAAGACTAAGGGCGCGACGGCTTGCTTTGATAATAAAGGTAGCATCATCCTTTGTGAGGGATACGCTACGGCTTTATCCATCCGCCGGACTCTCAAGAAAAGCATGACCCGCTACTGTATTCATGTCTGTTTTTCAGCGGGCAATTTGATTGAGGTCGCAAAGTCCATGCCTGATTGCATTGTGGTCGCGGATAACGATCCCGTTGGGGTTCGGGCCGCGAAGAAAACGAGAAGACCATTTTGGGTATCACCAAATGTCGGGGAAGACTTTAACGATTACGAACTACGGATTAGTCCAAAGGTAGATAAATCACTACTGAATCTTGTCGCTAGGTGAATGGATAAACTCGCTACTTCTGACAATATAAGTGCCATTCATCTGCGATAAATCCCGCATTAAACCATCAGCCAATACGAAAGACTGAACGGGATCTCCGATTACTTCAACTGATATCTCTACTTTACCCGCGTGAGTATCAGAGTCCTTTAGATAAATGATCGTTGCGTTCATAGACAAGTCGTAAACCATGACCCTCAATAAAGTGTTCGGGGAATGCGGATACCAATTTCTTGAGGTTATCCTGGTCGGCTAGTAAAGCGGCCTTGCCTAATTGTCTCGCAAAACCACCTTTCTTGTCCATCTTGTCCACGGCTTGAATTAGCGCCGTTCTGTCCGTAAGAATCCTCATACAAAACAAAGGGCTACAATCAGGATTCCCATCAGGAATGTGCATACAATATCGTCCATCATTTCAATATTCTCCTCTTGGTTAGTCGTTCACATATCGCTTGCACATCAGGCGGGTCATCCTTATCCACTTCATGGCAAGCGTATACGATTTTGGGTTCGTAAATCTCATAAATAAAGATATAAAGTCCTAGGGTGCAAGCCACTACGCACCAAAAGACTAGGATCTTACTCAGGGTAGACATCATCAATTTCGTAGTCTAGGATATCGTCTTCGTCAATCGTCCAAGCGTGATCCTCAATAGCCATACAAGCCTCTTCTTCGTTCAAAGCTGCAACGGAAATTGTTTTTCTGAATGTGCCGGTAATCACTACTTCATAGTCTTTCATGCTTTTCCTCTCCATTAGTTTGCCAATAAACTGATCGTGGGCCTCTACCCATTCCATCCCTGTCTTTTCATTTCGCATAGCAAGTCTTCCTTTTCCTGGGTTGTGTAATCAAGATTCTTTTGAATAACCTTTTCAAAACCTGCAAATCGATGGTCGTTCAATCGTTCCTCTAGCAAGTGAATGGCGGTTTCCAAGTCCCGCAACTTGCATTGTTCCTTATAAAATAATCTAGTTCTCATAATTCCTCTTCAAAAAAGTCGCGACTTTATTGCAAATCGCGGTAAAAAAGTCGTAGGGTGATGGGTAATGTATATTACTAGCCCATCTCTAGTTCTGAAAGGCACATTCCCCAACAATAACTGAGGGGAGGGAATGTGTTTAGCAATCGCTTTACATATACAAGGCAACTCACGAAAGCCGTTCATATGCACCCCTCTTAATTCTTAATCTTTTGGTTATAAGACATTAGCCCGATGCAATCATTGTCCTTGTATACGGGCATATCTACCCAATTACCCGCACCAATACCATTATCAATCTGCCAATCCCATACGGCATTTTTGAGATCGTCTAGTTCTTGCATGACAAAAGTGCGCGGTTCTACTCCATACAATGGTCGGCTTGGGTCTTGTCCTTTATCGGGATTACCCATAACTCTTACTGTGATCTTATACATTTATATCCATCCTCCTTTAATTACTGTATATGCCATTACATAGCCTACGATTAGGCCCAATAAAAATTCAAGCATTTTCTTCCTCCCATTCTTGCATTTGTTCAATGCCCTCAGAGATACCCTCATTAAAATCAATCAAGGTAGGGATGTGCTTTCTCACCCATTCGGGATCATTCTTGATATCAAAATGATCGCTTTCACAATTGTCCCAATATCCACAAAACCCCATCCCAGGTTCGTAGTAGGTAGCCTCAATCTCAAAGCCAAGATCGGATAATTTCTGATAAGCCTCAAGGGGCGGCCCCCATGGGGTCATGCAAGTGAACTCAATCGTATGCTCTTTTTCTGTGAGTATTCGTCCTTGGTCTAATCCAATATCCCATTTGATACCCCATTCTGCATTGCAAAAGTCATACCAATTCTTGTATCCAAAGAACTCTTGGTTTAGTTTCTCTTGGAACTCCAATAGTCTTTGAGCATAGGATTCCTTGTCTCCCGCACATCCGGCAATCGTGTCCCGCAATTCTTGAGGAACGGGAATAAATTCATGTAGCAAACTACCCGTATTTAATGCGGTTCTAGCCCGATCAATCATGGATGGTTCGGTATGGGTAAGCGTGATTGTGTTATTGCACCAATTAGGCATTTGTGATCTCCTTTACTTCATCAATTTCAAAATAATCAGACCAATCAATATGCTCATCACTTCTTGTTTCTTGGGCAATTTGCTTGGCTTGATCTTCGTTTTCTGCATCAATTATTAGGTTATAAAAGACAATTTCGCGGGCAGCAACTTGATATTTAGGCATCTTGGCTCTCCTCTGTATGTTCCAAAACGGATCGATTAACTAATTGAGAGTCCTTACAATAGGCATCTCCCTCTTCTCCATCGTAAAACTTAGCCCTAGCAATATCTAAGGCAGTCGTTTCGTCTGTTGCATCTACTTCATACTCAAATACCCAATCTTGGGTTTCTTCAAATCGGACTGTATATTTAGGCATTTGTTTTCTCCTCTACCAATTAGCCAATTTTTTGAATACCTTTTTATATTCCGCATGGGAAGCAAAAGGCCCTTTTAATACACAATGATTCAAAAATTTACGATCCATAAAAAAGCCTTGGGCTAATTCATCGTGAGACTTTCCCAGGTCCTTATAGTTTTCTCCCGCGTAATAGTCCGCAAGAACAAACTTTATTTTTCCCCATAGGTCGTGATCGTATCCATCAGGGCATAAATCTGTTCCGTTTACGCGTCCGTAGCCATCGTAGATACCCTCGATTTTTTTGCCATCAGGATATAGGGCAACAATCGTGTGTAGTTTTGGATAGCCTACACATTCAGCAACAACGGGCAAATAAGTTTTTGCACAAGTTTTAGAAAAAAATCCCATTTTTAATTCTCCTTTGTTAAATGATTGAACAATCGCGATAAGCCTTACCCACTTCATACTCAACTACTTCAATACCATCTACATCACCAAACATAAACCAATCAGATTCACACTTGTATTGTTTGCCATGCTTTTTCAAGCCCGCTAAAAGAATGGCGTGAGCCTCATCGCGCGTAGCTGCGTAAGCCTCAAAACTGAAATTGCGGGAATCGTAATACGCCCTATAAAATTTCATAATGATCCTTTCTTAATCAATTAAAACTGTGCCATCAGATAGCACAACGGATTGAATATAAGACTCTGCGGAGATAGCATGACCCGCAAGAGCCTCATCTAAATAAACGCATTGCCTCACCATAACCGGCAATAGTTTGTCCAGATTTGTTGCATCATCTACTTCTACATATATTGCTATTTGCATATAACTCTCCTCTGTTAAGCATGACCCTCAATATCAAACCATGACCCTCAATAGAAATACATGGTTTTTATGATTTTCATGTATTGCATTCAAAAAGTAAATAATACCCGACAAAAATACTTGGCCTTTCCCCAGGTTAGGGTAAACCCTTAGTTTTCGCTGCGGTGGATCTCTACCCCATAAGCGCGCAAAAATGCGAGGGCTTGGGGGTCTCCCGCAAGCGCCTCGCGTATTTTTTTGTTGAGTTGCGGTAAGGGTATCGGGTGCGCCTCTTGGATTCTGTGGCGCGCGATGGCGCGCGGAACGGGTCGGGAGTTTATATAGAATTGGATCATAGGGCTAAATCTCCTCTATTTGATAATGAATAGAATCTAGCCATTCCAAAACATCAGCGGGCGCGGTTTTTAGATCTTCGCGGGTGTATGGTTGCCAAGTGTCGGATCTATCGCGGTTTACTTCGCGAAGTATTGCGGGCGCGCTTAATTCCTTTTGGGTGAAGCGGTCAATGACTCTATATTGCATGGTTCATTCTCCTCTGTGATTGACTTAGACCCCTCGCGGGGTTTCGGCTAATGAAGCCTCATCAGTAAGTCTCTAGGCTTTTAGTTTCCATTCGTATAGTCTGCGTTCCAATTCCTCTAGATTGGTGCTTGAGTATTGGCAATTCTCAAGTATCAAAAGGTATTCACTACCCCAAATTGAAATATAGTAAGAGTCCTCATAAATTAGGGCGGGGGATGTGCTTTCCTCACATAAAAATTCTACTTTTGAGGCATCGGGAACATATTTCCTAGTGGCTATAAAGTCTTGAAAATCTGCCTCTGTTGGGGTCTTTGCGTGTTCCATTTCATAACGGATATATTCTTCAATAAAACCCATCATATGCCCATCAGAATGGTAAATGCCCGCGTTATCTCCATGGGTCTGCCCTATGCGATCTTGAACCTTTTTGCATAGGTCGTTTAAGCATTCATCCGCTAAATCCATTATTTGTTCATCTGTCCAAATCATTTGTTTATCTCCTTTAGCAAAATGCGGGTCTAGTTTCAATCGTGCCATTTACTGCGCGCGCGAACTTCTGCGCCTCGGCTTTGGTGTCAAATTTCCGATGGGTAAAAAACTCTCCGTTGTAATCAAAAGTCCAATAATGAACGATCCACATGGTTAAATTCTCCTTAAAAGTTTGTATAGATTACTTCTTGGTCATTCTCAATAAAGGTATGCCAAGATCCGTTATGTGCGATGTAATCGGAGATCGCCTCGCGCTTTTCTTCGTCTGTTGCGTTCTTTAATTGTTCTTGGTCTTCGTGGTCTGCTACATCGTAAGAGTCCAAAAACTCGTCAAGTGAGCATTGCGTAAAGTCGCAACAAATAGCGATAACATCCAATTCCATATCGGGATCGCATTCCTCTAAATATTCGTAAAGCGCGCCTAATCCCTCATAAGAGAATTGGTCTTTTCTGTCCATTCTGACGAATGCGTCCCTAAAGTCGTATACATTGATTGTTTGTTTCATTTGTTTATCTTCTTAATAATTAAGGAGATAAACAAAGTCGTATCGTGACTGGGAAAC
>OGVQ01000119.1_pt1 | contig 16153 bp, 10 predicted proteins | sample 1575801 | NCBI WGS metagenome assembly OGVQ01 (sample SAMN07581550, study PRJEB24739) | freshwater metagenome | place: Singapore | collected 2015-04 | reverse complement strand
CAAGGAAGGCACAGGGGAATAATAATATTCCTGACCAACCTACGAATACGAAGCGATCGCGCTTTAACCAGTCGTCTAATACGTCAAACCACCCTCTACTGGGGGCGCGTCCAACTGCGATGGTCATGAGAGTAAATCTCCAAAATGTTTTATAAGTACGGATTTTATGCGTCTATAGATGGCAAATTTTAGCCTCTACAGAAAATTAACCAGATTGTCAATCTAGTTTACAATTTTTTACGCTTTTTATCATAATAGGTGAAAATCTCTATTTTTGCCAGTGGGCTAGAAAAAAATTTTATTTTGAAAATGTTTCGACTTAACTCAACACAAGTTTTGAAACAGAAAAGTTTCTTCAGACCGGGGAGTGTCAACTGTTCACTATATGACGCTAGAATGGTTTGTACAGTGAAAATTGATTAATTCTAAATGTTTACCATTGACCTAAGCATCAGAAATACTGCTTTTCCCATATCAGTACAACGTAAGTCTACTGAAGATGCCGAAGCTGTCTATCAGCTAATTTTGGCGGCAATGCGTTCTGGAAATCCTGATATTGTGGAACTCAAGTGCGAGGGCAAAACAGAGAAAAAGATTGCAGTGCGTGCTAGTGAAATTTCGGGAGTCCAGATTATTCAAAAAGATAGTGCAGCTACTAGCAGCGGTAAACCACCTGGTTTTGCTGCTTTTAGTGCTACTGAATAACCCAAGGTGTAAAAATGACAGCAGTAGGCATCGAAGTTAATAATTTAAACTTCTTTTGGCCTAATGGGGAGCAAGTAATTAAATCTTGCTCTCTTCAAGTACCTAAAGGTGAGTTTTGGATGCTTCTGGGAACAAATGGCAGTGGTAAATCTACGCTTCTAAGATTAATAGCGGGTTTATTAACTCCCGAATCTGGGGAAGTAATGGCTGTACCTCCTGTGGGTTTTGTGTTCCAAAATCCTGATCATCAACTGGTAATGCCAACGGTTGGTGCTGATGTAGCGTTTGGGTTAGTGGCGGAAAAGTTATTACCTGCTATGGTAAAAGCCAGAGTTGAGGAAGCTTTAACGGCTGTAAATTTGTTGCATCTACAGCGACGGCCGATTTATGCCCTTTCTGGTGGACAAAAACAGCGAGTAGCAATTGCTGGGGCGATCGCTCGTCATTGTGATGTCTTGTTATTAGACGAACCCACTGCTTTATTAGATCCAGATAGTCAACTGGATTTAGTCGCTAGTGTACGTAATCTCGTTAAAAGTCGCGGTATTACGGCTTTATGGGTAACTCATCGTTTAGAAGAGTTAAATTATTGTGATGGCGCTTTTCTATTAGAAAAAGGCTGTTTAGTTGATTTCGGTGAAGCAGAAAGATTGAAACAGAGATTAATGCAGGTAAATAATTAAGTAGGAGTTACCGAGTAAGGAGGAACAAAAATCCCTATTCCCCGTTCCCTATTCCCTATTCCCTGTTCCCTGTATATTTTGAAGAGAGTATGAATATTGTTTGATTATGGCAGGACATAGTAAATGGGCGAATATTAAGCGCCAGAAAGCGGTAGTAGATGCTAAGAGAGGAAATATTTTTACCCAACTATCACAGGCAATTATTGTAGCAGCTAGAAATGGTGTACCAGATCCAGCAGGGAATTTTCAATTGCGGACAGCGATAGATAAAGCTAAAGCGGCGGGGATTCCTAATGATAATATTGAACGAGCGATTGCTAAAGGTGCAGGTACTTTCAGTGATAATAATATTTTAGAAGAAATTCGCTATGAAGGTTATGGACCAGGTGGCGTGGCCATTTTAATTGAAGCTCTCACAGATAATCGTAATCGCACGGCTGCTGATTTGCGGGTGGCTTTTAGTAAAAATGGCGGTAATTTGGGAGAAACAGGTTGTGTGAGTTGGATGTTTTCCCAAAAAGGTGTTTGTGTGGTTGCAGGTGTGGTAGACGAAGAACAGCTTTTAGAAGCTTCCTTGGAAGGAAATGCCCAATCCTATGAAATGATTGAGGATGAAACTGCTGAGGTATTTACGGCAGTGGCAAGTTTAGAAAAACTTAGTCAAACATTGAAAGCAAAAGGGTTTAAAATTACAGATGTCGAATTGCGTTGGATTCCTGGTAATCAGGTAGAAGTGACCGATGGGGATCAGGCTAAATCGCTGTTTAAGTTAATTGATACATTAGAAGGGTTAGATGATGTGCAAAACGTCACAGCTAACTTTGAAATGGCCGAGGGATTGATGAATATGAGTATGTAAATAGGTGAAAGTGAGATATAGCAGGAGTTCAGGACTATGGCTAACACTACGCTATACTTTCCTCACACTGCGTGAACGCCATCAGGAGGGAGTAGGGGCAAACGGCTGGCTGTTCACCCCCAATGTTGAATTCTTACATTTGATTTTTTGAGGGCGATCGCGTCACAATAAAATTAGAAAATCTTGTAACTTATCTTCACAATGTCCATTTTGCAGTTAACTCCTACTCTTGCCAATTCCCAGATCACCATCAGAGATAACTGGGGATATGATTATGATTTAGTGATTGTTGGTGGTGGTATAGTCGGTTTAACTTTGGCCGCAGCATTAAAAGATTCTGGTTTAAATATTCTCTTAATTGAAGCTAAAGTGACATCACCCGCAGTGGCTAAAGGTCAAGCCTATGCTGTACATATGTTATCAGCGCGGATTTTTCAAGGAATTGGAATTTGGGACAAGATACTCCCGAATATTGAAAAATATAACCAAGTTTGTTTGTCTGATGCTGATTATCCTGATGTCGTTAAATTCCAAACTGCCGATTTAGGAACATCAGAATTAGGTTATGTGGCAGAACACTATGCACTCTTAGAGCCTTTACAGCAATTTGTTCATAATTGCCTCAATGTTACATATCTTTGTCCGGCGGAAGTGATCAAAACCGAAAATCAGTTAGATATAGTTAAAATTACCATTAAAATTGACGAAACTACCCAAGAAATTCGCAGTAAACTATTAGTAGCAGCCGATGGTTCAAAGTCACCAATTCGAGAAGCTGCGGGGATAAAAACCAAAGGTTGGAAATATTGGCAATCTTGTATTGTGGCTTTTGTGAAACCAGAACAACCCCACAGTAATACCGCCTATGAAAAATTTTGGTCTAGTGGACCATTTGCCATTTTACCTTTACCGGGAAATCGTTGTCGCATTGTTTGGACAGCACCTCATCAAGAAGCAAAAGCCTTGTGTGCTTTGAATGATGAGGAATTTTTAGCGGAACTGAGTAAACGCTATGGTCAACATGGAGGGAAATTAGAATTATTAGGAGAGAGGTTTATTTTTCAAGTACAATTAATGCAGAGTGATCGTTATGTTTTACCCCGATTAGCATTAATTGGTGACTCAGCCCATAACTGTCATCCTGTGGGCGGACAAGGTTTAAATTTGGGTATTCGTGATGCAGCCGCTTTAGCAGAAATTATCCACACAGCATCTAAAAATCGCCAAGATATTGGGAATATCTCCATTCTTAAACAATATGAAGGGTGGCGAAAAAAAGAAAATCTAGCAATTTTAGGTTTTACGGATTTATTAGATCGGGTTTTTTCTAATAATTTGTTACCAGTAGTGGTAATTCGCCGTTTAGGTTTATGGCTGATGCAACGAGTTCCCATTCTCAAAATATTTGCCCTGAAATTAATGATTGGGTTAAAGGGCAAAACGCCAAAATTAGCTAAATGAGGTCGAAACTAGGGGAGGGCATCCCCAAAGTAACGCTATAGGAGTTGAAGCCTTTACTCTACTTGGTGAGTCAGCACGGTCTTGGGGGTTTCCCCCATGAGTGACTGGCGAACCCGTAAGGGTGAAAACCTGGTTGAGCAAGTTTTGACAATGAATGTATAATCCCCATGTCTTTAGACCGGGGAGTGTCAATGATATGACCTTACCTGACTCAACATCTATCCATTAAATTCATCCTTTAGACTGATTATGTGACGTATATAATCACCAACTTATGGATATACCTAATTTACAGCAAATTATTAATTATTCTCCATTAACTATTAGTCCTGATAGTTCTGTCATAGATGCTATTCATTTAATGAATCGAAAACAAGATCATATTATTACAGATAGTCAAGTCATTCAGGGAGATAATGACTATGTTTTAGTAGTAGATGAGGAGAAATTAAAAGGAATATTCACTATCAATGATGTATTGAGAGTAATTGCTTTAAATATTAACTTATCAACGGTAAAAATCAGTGAAGTAATGATTCAACCAGTAATTACCTTAAAAGAATCTGAATCCAATCATATTTTTATAGTATTAGAACTTTTAGGACAGTATTGTATTAATTATTTACCAATAGTAGATAACCAAGATAAATTAATAGGTATAGTGACCAATAAAAAATTACTGCAAGCTTTAGATATAGAAACAATAGTTAATATATTCGAGACATTCAAGGAAAATTTAACACATTCAAATTTAGAACATAATGGAATCAATCACACGCAAATTAATCATAATTTCCAAACAAGAACTAGAAATAAACTTGACTCTTACCACGAAATAAATCAAGAACTTCAGGAAACTTTAGAAGAATTACAAATTACAGAAGAAGAACTACGTAAACAAAATGAACAACTTATCCTAGCTCGTGAAATTACTGAGGCAGAACGGCAACGATATCAAAATTTATTTCACTTTGCTCCCAATGGTTATGTGCTTACTAATGTTTTAGGAGTCATTCAAGAAGCTAATTATGCCATGGAATCTTTGCTAGGTGTTCGTCAAAATAGGCTGATTGGTAACCCTTTATGGATTTACATTGCTAAACCATATCGTTCTGAATATCAGTCTCGATTAAAAAAATTGGATCATTTACAGGAATGGGAAATTTATTTACAGCCTCGTGAAGATGCGCCATTTCCTAGTAGTATTAGAGTTAGTCCTCTCATAGATAATCAAGGTAACACTACGGGTTATTTGTGGTCAATATGTGATATTAGCGAACAGCAAGCTGCACTGCATGAACACAAACAATTAGAAGCAGGATTACGCCAAGATAACGATATTTTAGAAATGCGGGTAGCGGAACGCACGGCTGAATTAGTGATTGCTAATGAGCGATTACAACAGGAAATTATTGAACGGGAAAAAATTCAAAAGTCCTTAGAGCAAAGTGAAGCGCGACTGACCTTAGCATTAGAAGCAGGTAATATTGGGATATGGGATTGGGATATTAACACCAACCAAACTGTGTTATCTCCCAATATGGCTCAAATCTACGGTTTAACTAGTTGTACTGTATTTACAATTGATGAAAATTTTTGGAATTTCATCTATCCAGAAGAACGTGAGCATTTTCGGCAAGGTATGATTAATGCTATTGAGAAAAAAGTTGATTTTGCTTGTGAGTATCGGGTGATGTGGAGTGATGGTAGTCTCCATTGGTTGAGTTCTAGAGGTAAAGTTCACAATGATGAAAATGGTCAACCACAAAGGGTAATTGGCACAACTAGAGATATCTCTGAATGTAAGGAAATAGAACAACAATTATCAGAAAAAGCTGCTCTTTTAAATATTGCTACAGATGGGATTTTTGTTCGTGATTTTGAAGCTAAAATATTATTTTGGAATCAGGGTGCAGAAAGAATATATGGTTGGGAAAACCAGGAAGTTTTAGGAAAAAATATTAAGGATATTTTCTATAAATCTATTAGCTATGAGCAAGAAATTGTCGCTCTAAAATCTGTAGTTAAATCTGGATATTGGGAAGGTGAATTACGTAAACAGACAAAATCAAAGGAAGAAATTATAGTTCAAAGTCGCTGGACATTAATGTTAGATGCTCATGGAGAACCTAAAGCTATTCTAACGGTAGATACTGATATTACAGAAAAGAAGCAACTAGAAAGGCAATTTTTCCGCGCTCAAAGAATGGAAAGTATCGGTACATTAGCTGGTGGTATTGCCCACGATATTAATAATATTTTGACCCCGATTTTAGGCTCTGCTCAACTACTTAAAGGGAGATTAGCTCAAGATAAAGCTCGTCATGATGAAATGCTAACAATGATTGAAAATAATGTTAAACAAGGGGCGGCTTTAGTTAAACAAATGTTATCTTTTGCTAGGGGAATTGAAGGAAAATATACAATTTTGCAAGTTAATGATTTAATTAATAATATTATTCAGTTTTCTATGCAAACATTACCAAAATCTATTGTATTCTTTACCGATCTTGCTCCTAGATTATGGACGGTTTCTGGTGATGAAACCCAACTACATCAAGTATTAATGAACTTAATTGTTAATGCTGGTGATGCTATGCCGAATGGTGGTAATCTCTATATTTCTACAGAAAATTTGTATATTAATGAAAAGAAGATGCGGAGAAATTGTGATGTCCAAACTGGCAATTATATTGTGATTACTGTGAGAGATACAGGTATGGGAATGGCACCTAAAACATTAGAAAGAATATTTGAACCATTTTTTACGACTAAAGATTTTGGTAAAGGTACAGGATTAGGATTATCAACAGTATTAGGGATTATTAGAAGCCATAAAGGGTGTATTAATGTTGATAGTAAAGTTGGTCAAGGCAGTACGTTTCAGATATTTCTCCCATCAGTAAACCAAAAAATAATTCCTGTAAATACTGATAATCAAGCAATACACCAAGGACAGGGAGAACTAATTCTATTAGTAGATGATGATGAAGCAATTCGAGAAGTTACAAAAGCCATTTTAGAAAGCTACAATTATCAAAGTATCACGGCGAAAAATGGCATGGAAGCAATTACGATTTATGCCCAATATCAAGATCAGATTAAAGTAGTTTTGATGGATATGATGATGCCGGAAATGGATGGAAATACTGCCATTCGTACCTTAAAAACAATTAATCCTCAAGTAAAAATTATTGCTTGTAGTGGACGTAATATACAGCACTTATTAGAAGGCAATGATGAAACTCAAGTGACAGGAATTTTATTAAAACCATACTCTAATGAAGAATTATTAGAAAAGTTACATTTTGCCCTCAGATAAATTCCCTGTGCGGTAAGTATTCAGCTATAGCGCTCATTCATACCCAGATCCCCGACTTCTTTTATTAATTGTGTCCATAAATGATAAATTGATCACAGAAGTTGGGGACTTTTTTACCTCACCTTAATTCTTACCCTGTTCGTTGCTATATCTTTTTCCATTATCTATTAGTTTCTTCCCCGATATATATTCCTAAAGATTGAGCGCTTTGGACTAGATAACCATGGGGATCTACCAGTGAGGGACTTTTATCTACAGCATCTTGGATAGAAACATTAACAACTTTTCCATTCTGCCAAGCTAACATTTGATCATATTTATTTTGGGCAATTAAATCAACGGCGGTTTTCCCAAAAACTGTAGCGGTAAGACGATCTAATGCTGAGGGAATACCACCTCTTTGAATATGCCCTAATACTGAAACTCGCGTATCTACCAAATGTTGGGTTAATGTAGAAATTTGATCAGCAATATATTGACCGCGACCACATTTAGGGGTTGTAAAATGTTGAGGTAGAGCATTTTCTAAATTGCAAATATCAGCATCACTTAAATCTTCTAAACAGGGTGTCGCACCTTCAGCGACGACGATAATGGCAAATTTTCTTTTCCAGCGATCGCGTAATTCTTGCAAATGATTGCAAATTCCTTTAATAGTATAAGGTATTTCCGGAATTAAAATGACATCGGCACCTCCAGCAATACCAGAGTGTAATGCTAAATGTCCCGCAGTCCGTCCCATGACTTCGACAATCATCACTCGGTCATGACTTGCTGCGGTAAATGTGAGACGATTAATAGCATCTACAACTGTATTTACTGCCGTATCAAAACCTATGGAGCGTTCAGTTAATGCTACGTCATTATCAATAGTTTTAGGAATACCAACTAAATGCCAATTACCTAAAGTTGCTAATTGATGAATTATCTTTAAACTGCCATCTCCACCTACAGCAATTAAAGCATCTAAACCTAGTGCTTCATAACTAGCTAAAATTTCACTAGATGAAGCTAAAGTATCTCCTTTATTGATACTACCTAAAATTGTTCCTCCCATATTTAATAAAGGATCAATTCCCCGTAAGTCCCAACCGTGCATACTTAAAGGCACGGTTTGCCGTTCTAATAAACCTTGGGTGGCATAGGGAATGCCCACAACCTCCCAATTATAGGTAAGTGTCGCATGACTCACAACTGCTCTAATTACACAATTGAGGCCAGGACAGTCACCACCACTTGTTAAAATACCAATACGTTTGTTCATAAGGAGTTCAGGAGTATGGCTAACGCCACGGCTTCGCTATCAGGAGTTCAGGAGGCAGAAGGCAGGAGGCAGATGCTACGCCACGGTGACAGTAAAGAAGTTTTTACCAATTACCTCATCTGTGTTGAAATTCGTGTATTTCGTCCCCATTCTGGTTGATAAGTTTGCAACGCTTTCATATATTGAGCGCGTTCAAATGCACTAGGATTAGGACAGTTAAGTTGACTCATGGTGCCTTGCATTTGCTTAACAGATTCATATTCATGGGTTTCCATCCATTCTTTAATGTCTTTTTCCAAACAGCGAATATGATCAATACCATGGCGTAATAGCACAGAACACAGCATAGTGGCATTTGCCCCCACCATCAACATTTTTATCACATCATGGGCGTTGTGAATACCGCTAGTTGCTGCCAGACTACCTTGAATATGTCCATAGAGAATAGCTATCCAACGCAAAGGTAAACGCATGGCTTGAGCGGTACTTAATAATACATGAGGTTCTACATCCAAAGTTTCTAAATTAATATCAGGTTGATAGAAGCGATTAAATAATACCAAACCATCAGCCCCAGCGTCATCTAAACGTTTAGCCATATTCGCAGTGTTGGTAAAATAAGGACTGAGTTTTACTGCTACAGGAATAGTTACAGCAGTTTTCACAGATGTGAGAATATCAATATAATTCTGTTCAATTTCTGAACTTGTTAAATTGGGGTCAGTGGGAACATAATAAATATTTAATTCTAAAGCTGATGCTCCTGCTTCTTCCATTAACTTACCATATTCTGTCCAACCCCCAGGAGAACAACCATTTAAACTAGCAATAATGGGAATATCTACTTGTTCTTTGGCTTTGCGAATATGGTCTAAATATTCTTCTGGGCCAACTCGAAAATTAGTAACTTCGGGGAAATAGGTTAAAGCTTCCGCAAAACTCTCTGTACCATAGGTTAAATGATGATGTAGTTCGTATTTTTCTAAAGTTAATTGTTCTTCAAATAATGAGTGCATGACTACTGCTGCTGCACCTGCATCTTCCATTAATTTGATATTGTCAACTTCTTGAGATAAGGGAGAAGCAGAAGTTACAAGAGGAGATTTTAATTCTAATCCTAGATAGGTTGTTGTTAAGTTCATGATGATTTCTCCTAATTAGTTTTGTAATTTTTAAAGATAACCGTTCACGTAGCGTGCTGAAGACATACCACAGAGACACAGAGAAAAATATCAGTAATCTTTTGGTGGTAAGGTAGTAATAAAATTCGGATCTTTATCCTGTTCATCTTTTAATCCTGGATGTCCTGATTCTGACAAGTTGCCTCAATAGCAATTTAGGTTATTACTTGTCTGTTTCTTTGCCAAATTTTCAGAAATTCAAACCACACAATACTGAATATTCCTGCGGTTAAACAAATGCCTAAATCTATGGGGTGGAGGTAGGAAAAACGAAATAGATGACGTAGGATTGGTAAATATAGAACAAATGCCATAAATACTAATGCCCCACCTAATACCCACCACAAAGCTATATTAGAAAGTGATGATACTCGTTGAGAATGAGAACGCAACATTTCCCATATTGTGTATGACCATGAACGGTTGGTTAAAATTAAACTCAAGTTGGCAATAATTAAGGTTGTAAATGTTAATGCACGGGCATCTAATTCTCCTTGTCCACGATATAATGCTGTAGCGAATACTGCCACTAATACCAGTAATATTCCTACTCCTTGCAGCACTGCTAAACCCAAGGTTCTGGTACTAAATAGGGGTTCTTTGGGGTCACGGGGAGGACGCTGCATGATATTTTCTTCTGGTGGTTCAGCTTCAAAGACTACTGAACAGGCAGGGTCAATAATTAGGTGCAAGAAGGCAATGTGTATGGGTAATAATACTAATGGCCATTTGAATAAAACGGGAATTAGGGACATTCCCGCAATGGGAACGTGAACGGCTAAGGTATAAGCCATTGCTTTTTTCAAGTTGTCAAAGATGCGACGACCGAGTTTAACTGATGTGACAATGGAGGAAAAGTCATCATCTAGTAAAACTAAGTCTGCGGCTTCACGGGCAACATCCGTACCTCTGCCACCCATTGCAATGCCGATGTGTGCTGATTTTAATGCGGGTGCATCATTAACACCATCCCCAGTCATGGCGACTATTTCACCGTTGTTTTTTAAGGCATTGACTAGGCGTAATTTCTGTTCTGGAACTACTCTGGCAAAGATATTAACATTTTTGATGCGGCATGATAATTCTGCATCATCCATTGTTTGTAGTTCTGTTCCAGTTATTACTTCTTCTATGGGTGTTAAACCAATTTGTCGGGCGATATTTCGCGCTGTTCCTGGATAATCACCTGTGATCATTTTAACTTGAATGCCGGCTGTGTAACATTCTTGGATGGCATCAGCGACGGTAGGACGTACTGGGTCTGCAAGTCCAACTAAACCGATAAACTGAAATTCAAAATCATGTTGTTCGGTTGGTAGGTTTGGTTGCTGGAAGTATGCTTTAGCTATTCCTAAAACGCGCAACCCCGTGTTAGCCATTGCTGTGATTTGTTCCGAAAGCTGCTGTAACTGGGTTGGATTAAAATGGCATAAATCAGCTATCGCTTCTGGCGCACCTTTGGCGGCAATGATATAATCTGTACCATCGGCAGATTGCCATACATGAGACATGGCTAATAATTGCGGTGAAAGCGGATATTCCCGAATTAGTTTCCAGTCGTCATCATGTAAATGTTCAGTATTGGCTAAATAATTGTTACCCAATTCTCTAAACGCCTTCTCCATTGGGTCGAAGGGGTTGCGCTGGCTGGCAAGGATGCTAAACTCAACTAATTGGTGAAATGTTTCTGGTAATTCGTCTCTCTGATGTTGACTTAAATCATACATTTCCCCTGCTGCAAACATCTGAGTTACAGACATTTGATTAAAGGTGAGTGTGCCGGTTTTATCTACACAGAGAACCGTTGCTGAACCCAGGGTTTCTACTGCGGGCATTTTTCGGGCTAAAACCCGATTTTGGGAAATTCGCCACGCACCCAAGGCGAGAAAAATTGTGACAACGACGGGAAACTCGTTAGGTAAAATTGCCATTGCTAGGGCTAAACCTGCTAAAAATCCGTTTAGCCAGTTGCCCCTGGTGATACCATAAATAACGATGATGGCAACACAAATGGCGATCGCTATTACTGCCAATTTTTTGACTAATTCTCCCGTTTCCCTTTGTAATAAGGTTTCTTCGGTTGTGACTGTTTGTAAGGCTTTGCCAATTTTGCCCAGTTCAGTATTAATACCAGTAGCTTTGACTAGTGCTAAACCTTGACCTTGAACTATCAATGTACCTGAATAAACAAAGGGTAAATCATCACCTCCAGGGGGAGAAATGGGTGGATATTCTTGGTTTTCCTCGATAGCAATTTTACGTACTGGTACTGATTCGCCTGTGAGTAATGATTCATCAATGGTGAGATGAGTGGAAGATAGGAGGAGGGAATCGGCAGGGACGCGATCGCCTTCTGCTAAAATCACAATATCGCCTCTGACTACTTCCCTTCCTGCAATACGTTTTTGTTGTTGATCTCGAATAACGGAAGCACGAGGACTAGATAAATCTCGTAATGCTTCTAAAGCGTGTTCTGTTTTCTGTTCTTGGTAAAGGGTAATACCCATTATAAAGAAGACAAAACCGAGTAATATTAGTGCATCCTGAAGTTCACCTAAAAATAAATAAATACCCCCACAAGCTACTAATAGTAGAAAGATTGGTTCTTGCAATACTTCCCAAGCAATGGCGAAAAAACTACGCTGTTTACTAGCTGGTAATTCGTTAAAACCTTCGTTTTTTAACCGATAATTTGCTTCCTGTTCTGAGAGTCCAGATATTGTATTAATGTCGAGGTTATTAGACATAATTGCTAATTGGGGATTGGTGATTGGTAATTGGTAAATATTTATTATCAACTACCAAATTATTTGTGATCCAATTCTTTTTAGTTAAGCCTACAACTCTTTTTTTTGAATGAACCGCAGAGGCGCGGACGACGCAGAGAGAAGAAACTATTTTTAACTTAACTAGTTTTTTCTGGTTCTTGATGTTGAGTTTCTTGTAGTTTTCTGGCGGCTAAATATTGATACATTTGCCAACGGGTATTAACATCAGTTTGGGCTTCTTGTAATAATTCTTTTGCCCTTGCTGGGTTAATTTTGGTCAGCATTTTGAACCGATTTTCCATGTACATGGACTGTTCAACTGGTATTCTAGGAGTCCGTGAATCAAGTTGTAATGGGTTCAGACCTTGTTCTACACGGTCGGGGTTATAACGATATAATAACCAGCGTCCAGCATCTACAACGGCTTTTTGATTTTGCATGGCTGTCGCCATATTAATACCATGAGCAATACAATGACTGTAAGCAATAATTAAGGATGGGCCATCGTAAGCTTCTGCTTCCAAAAATGCTTTTAATGTTTGTTCATCTCTTGCACCCATGGCCACACTAGCAACATAAACGTTACTGTAAGTCATGGCTATTAATCCTAAGTCTTTTTTAGCTGCTGGTTTACCTCCTGCGGCAAATTTTGCTACTGCACCTTTGGGGGTAGATTTAGACATTTGACCGCCAGTGTTAGAATAAACTTCTGTGTCCAATACCAAAATATTGACGTTGCGACCACTAGCAATTACATGATCTAATCCACCGTAACCAATATCATACGCCCAACCGTCTCCTCCTATCATCCAAACACTTTTTTTCACTAAATAATCAGCAAGGGATTTGAGATTTTGGATTCGGGATTTGAGATTGTTTAAAGTAGTATCATTCAACAATTCATCTAATTTATGTTTGAGAATAGATACCCGTTCTCTTTGTTCATAAATATCCGCTTCGTCTTTTTGTTCAGCGTTGACAATTGCAGTAACTAAATTATCTCCTATTTGGGGTGCAAGTTGTCGAAGTAAATAAACTGCCATTTCCGCTTGTTTATCTATGGAAACGCGGAAACCTAAACCAAATTCGGCGTTATCTTCAAATAAACTATTAGACCATGCAGGACCTCTTCCCTCAGCATTTTTAGTCCAGGGTGTAGTAGGTAAGTTACCACCATAGATGGATGAACAACCGGTGGCGTTTGCGACTATCATGCGATCGCCAAACAATTGTGTTACTAATTTAATGTATGGTGTTTCTCCACATCCTCCACAAGCACCAGAAAATTCAAATAATGGTTCTTGCATTTGTTGTTGATTAATATGATTCAACTTCAAATTTCTGCGGTCTGGATTTGGTAAACTTAAAAAGAAATCCCAATTATCTATTTCTTGTTCTCTTATTGGTCTTTGTTCTGCCATATTAATGGCTTTTTTCTTAGGTTCAGCTTTATTTTTAGCTGGACAAACATCCACGCATAAAGCGCAACCTGTACAGTCTTCCGCCGCAACTTGAATGGTGAATTTTAAATCGTGCCAATCATGTTCTTTGGCATTGGCACTCTTGAAGGTTGTAGGGGCATTTTCTAACTGTTCTGGTTCATAAACTTTACCTCTAATTACACTGTGTGGACATACCATCACGCATTTTCCACATTGAATACAAACGTCCGGGTCCCAAACAGGAATCTCTTGGGCAATATTACGTTTTTCCCATTTAGATGTTCCGGTGGGATATGTACCATCACAAGGCAATGCACTTACTGGTAAATCATCCCCTTCACGGGCAATCATTTTACCTAAAACATCACGAACAAAGGCAGGTGTAGTATGAGGAATAGGTGATAGTTGACAGGTGACAGGTGACAGTTCTGTTTTTAGTTCTTTATTAGTGATTTCATACAAATTATCCAAGGTTTTATCAACTGCTTGAATATTCATTTGGACGATTTCTTCACCTTTTTTACCGTAGGTTTTACGGATAGATTTTTTAATTTGGGCTATGGCTTCATCTCTTGGTAAAACACCAGATAAAGCAAAGAAACACACTTGCATTACTGTGTTAATATGTCCTCCCATTCCCGCTTGTCGTGCAACTTTATAGCCGTTAATTATGTAAAAGTTGATGTTTTTATTGATGATCTCTTGCTGCATGGATATGGGTAATTTTTCCCAAACTTGATCTTGATCGTAAGGCGAATTTAATAGGAATGTACCTCCAGGAACAATATCTTTTAACATCGGGAACTTTTCTACAAATTCCCATTGATGACAAGCGACGAAATTAGCTTTGGTAATTAAATAGGTAGAGCGAATTTGTTGAGAACCAAACCGTAAATGTGAAACGGTTACAGAACCAGATTTTTTAGAGTCGTAAACAAAGTAACCTTGGGCATAATTATCAGTTTCTTCACCGATAATTTTAATAGAGTTTTTGTTTGCCCCGACTGTACCATCTGCACCTAAACCATAGAAAATTGCCCGAACTGTGCTATCTGGTTCAATGTTAAATTGGGGATCATATTCTAAGCTAGTGTGGGTGACATCATCGTTAATACCAACGGTAAAATGATTTTTTGGAGATCCCCCCTTGCCCTGCTTATTAAGGAGGGTTGGGGAGATCAAATTATCAAATACAGCTTTTACCATTGCGGGTGTAAATTCTTTGGATGATAACCCGTAACGCCCACCAACTACCAATTTTAGATTTTGGATTTTGGATTTTAGATTGGTTTCTTGAATTGCTGTAACAATATCAGTATAGAGTGGTTCACCAATTGCGCCAGGTTCTTTTGTCCGATCTAAAACTGCAATACTTTGGGTCGTTTTTGGTAAAGATTCTATAAATCTTTTGGTGTCAAAAGGACGATATAATCTAACTTTTACAACTCCAACTTTTTCACCATTTTTGTTTAGATAATCTACGGTTTCATGGACTGTTTCACAACCTGAACCCATGAGAATAATTATTCTTTCTGCTTCTGGATCTCCATGATATTCAAAAAGTTTATATTCTCGTCCTGTTTCTGTTGCAAATTCATCCATTACTTGTTGGGTAATATCTGGACAAGCAAGGTAAAATGGGTTAACTGTTTCTCTGGCTTGGAAGTAAACATCTGGATTTTGGGCTGTTCCTCTTAATACTGGTCTATCTGGTGTTAATGCCCGTGAACGATGGGCGATAATTAATTCTATAGGAATGAATTTTTCTAAGGTTTCTGTTGATATTGTTTCTACTTTAGCTACTTCGTGGGAAGTACGAAAACCATCAAAAAAGTGTAGGAAAGGTATGCGTGATTCTAAAGTTGCGCGTGTAGAAATAAGGGCGAAATCTTGGGCTTCTTGCACAGATGCAGCACACAACATGGCAAAACCCGTACTTCTAGCACCCATGACATCACTATGATCACCGAAAATTGATAAACCTTGGGCAGCGAGCGATCGCGCTGCAATATGAAATACTGTAGGTGTAAGTTCACCGGCAATTTTGTACATATTCGGCAGCATCAACATTAATCCCTGAGATGCTGTAAATGTGGTAGTTAGTGAACCTGTTTGTAAAGCACCATGTACAGCACCGGCAACCCCTCCTTCACTTTGTAATTGTACTACGGTGGGAACGCTTCCCCAAATATTTGGTTTATTTTCACTCATCCAAGCATCGGACCATTCAGCCATCGGTGAAGATGGTGTAATGGGATAAATGGCAATAACTTCATTGAGTGGATAGACGACTTTGGCAACCGCTTCGTTACCGTCTATGGTGGCATAAGTTCTAGTTTTCATCTTCATTAATCCCTAAAGCAGGGGCAAAAAAGCGGGAGACAAAATCATATTCTGAGTCAGCATTAGCAATGCTAGTAACGATAATATCAGCCTTTGTGAGAGTTTTCATCTGTTGGAAATTTGGC